>WBZO01001290.1_pt1 | contig 40218 bp, 36 predicted proteins | sample 5204261 | NCBI WGS metagenome assembly WBZO01 (sample SAMN12412400, study PRJNA552823) | activated sludge metagenome | isolation source: activated sludge from anammox sidestream of wastewater treatment plant... | place: USA: North Carolina | collected 2017-09
CCCATCCCGAACAGGACCGTGAAACGCCTCTGCGCCGATGATAGTGCGGGTTCCCGTGTGAAAGTAGGACATCGTCAGGCCATTTACCCCCAGAAAAGGGCCCGGTCTCATCGATCGGGCCCTTTTTGCTGCCTGATCGCTGTGCCTGAGCACGTCCTTCGCATCTCAGGTACGCAGCGGCAACGCGGCGCCGATGGCCACGAAGATCCCGCCGCAAACTCGATTGAAGTGCCGTCCGACGCGTGCCAGCCAGGGTCGAATGCGATTTGCAGCGCTGGCCAAGGCGTACTCGGTCATGAACTCGGTGACCGCGTAGGTGCCCGCCATCACCGCGAACTGCACGAACAAGCTGCGCTGCGGGTCAATGAACTGCGGCAGCAGCGCGCTGAAGAACAGCAGGCCTTTGGGGTTCGTCGCCGCCGACAGAAGGCCTTGGCGGAACAGAGACCATTCGGTGGCCGCAGCGTTCGACCCGCGGGTTTGTACGGCAACCGGGGGCGAGCGCCAGAGCTTGATGCCGAGCCACGCCAGGTAGGCTCCCCCGGCCCACTTGAGGACCGTCAGCCACACGGCGGATGTCTTGATCAGCGCCCCGATTCCGAACATGCACAAGGCCATGATCACCGTGAACCCCAGCAGGCCGCCCGCGATGGTGAACATCGTCTTGCGGCTTCCGTGCAGTGCACCGTGAGTCAAGGCGAGCAGGCCGTTCGGGCCGGGTGACAGCGACATCCCGATCGAAGTCGCCAGGAAGAGAAGCCAGGTATCGAATGCCATGTGCGCAGCCTGAGGGTGTCGGCCTTCTTCATGCGGGCATCTTTGGCTCCGCTTGCGTTCGTTCTTGTGATTGGTGGTGGGATGGTACCCCGCATCAAACGACTATTGAAAGTACGCGATACCGGCGTTCTGGCAAGTTGCGAAGCCCTGTGTACTGGTGCGAAAAGCGGGGGTTGACAGGTGAATCTGCGGACATTCAAGCAGGTTTTTCGCCTTGATTGGTCACCGGAAAGGCCGTTCAACCACGTCTGCTTTCCAGGGCTGGTTCAGTTCCCAAACACGGAATCGAACCCGCGTCCCGCAGTCGCTCAGTGCAGGCCGTACCAGACCCCGCGGCCACTGCCGTGCTGATCAAGCGTGCCACGCTCGACCAGCGCCCGGAAATGCTGCTTGAGTGTGTTGCGGCTGGCCCCGGTCAGCTTGATGGCTTCGCCGATGGTGACGCGCCCGTGCTCGCGGGCGAACTCGACGATCTGGAGCTGCAGTTCCGGCATGGCCGCCAGCACGATCTTCTCGCGCTCGACCTTCTTCTCCAGACGTCGCACCTGTTCAGCCAGCGAGCGCAGGAAGAACATCAGCCACGGTTGCCAGTTTGGTGCCTCGGTGCGAATGGTGCCTTGCGTCTGGCGCAGCGCCAGGTAGTAGGCTTCCTTGCTCTGCTCGACCACGCTTTCCAGTGAGCTGTAGGGCACATAGGCGTATCCGGCTTGCAGGAGCAGCAGCGTGGTCAGCACGCGAGAGAGCCGCCCGTTGCCGTCCTTGAAGGGGTGGATCTCGAGGAACACAACGACGCACAGGGCGATGATCAGCAGCGGATGCAGACGGGCTGTCTCACGCTCCTGGTTCACCCAGGCCACCAGTTCCATCATCAAGCGGGGTGTGTCGAAGGGCGACGCCGTTTGAAACACGATGCCGATCCGCGCGCCGGTTTCATTGAAGGCAGCGACGCTGTTCGAGTTGGTCTTGTAGTTGCCGCGATGCCAAGTGTCCTTCTCGCTGTAGCGCAACAGGATCTGGTGCAACTGCTTGATGTGGTTCTCGGTGAACGGGATCTCCTGCCAGGACGCGAACACCAGATCCATCAGCTCGGCGTAGCCGGCCACCTCCTGTTCGTCACGGGTGGCGAAGGACTTGATCTCCAGGTTCGACAGCAGTTGCTCCACCTCGCGGTCGGACAGCTTGCTGCCCTCGATGCGGGTGGAGGAGCCGATGCTCTCGATGGTGGCCACCCTGCGCAGGGCCGACAAGCGGTCGGGCGCGAGCGTGCCCAAGGCGCGCCAGGCGCCCTTGAACTCGTCGATCCTGGCGATGAGGCCCAGGATCTCCGGGGTGATCTGGATGGTGTCGGTTTTCAGCATGAACCAATGCTACACCCATTTACACCCATTTTCGAGCGATACCCATTGAGACGCCCATTTGCACCCAATCTTCCCAGGTTGGGGTCTTGCGGGGAATAATCGGCCTAATCTCTGCATAAGATGCGGCGAATAGGGTTCTACAAGGAGATCACTTGGCTCACGCGCGGAACAGCGCCTTCATGGACTCCTGCCAACTCATTCGGAAGGAGACCAAGATGGACGTCGTCCACCTCAACCAAAAACAACTGGCCGCCCGCTGGCGCATCAGCGAGGCCACCCTCGAACGCTGGCGCAGCGAGGGGATCGGGCCCAAGTTCCTGAAGCTATGTGGTCGGGTGCTCTATCGCCAGATCGACATCGAAGCCTACGAGGAGGCGTGCGTGGCGACGTCGACCAAGGCCGTGGTGGCCCAGGTCACTGCCAACCGAGATGTTCCGATTCGTCGGTAGTGATCGATAAGTACCGACGCTTTGCAACATGGCAGCACCGCCGGCCATCTGGGCGAACCAGATTTCCGGCCCATGAAAGTCCGCAGTCCGCAAGCACGGACTGATCAAGCATATTGTTGAAAATCAATGGTCTGGCATCAGGCGGTGCAGGCTAGTGAGGGTTCCTGCGGGTTCGTTCGGAAAGATTCGAACTCCTGCGGGGTCTCGGTGGGGTGGAACCCTGCGCCAAACCTATGTAACTCAGCGCCTTAGAACCGCTGCAAACTCCTGCGGAAAGGTTCGGAATCCAGCCCCGACTGCCAACAATCCTACCTGTGGTTGGCGACAATTACCCTGGCCAGTCGGCCAGGATAGTTGACGCCGGCCAGCAACGCCGCGATCCAACCGCTTGAACCGTCCGCGCATAACCCGTTGATTTGAAACGGCGCTGAACTGTGCCTTTGCGGACTCCGGGCCATTCGCACAGAGTGAAGACCGGGAGAAGAATGGCCAGGAGAGAGCGACAGGCGGCCGAGACCGGGCCTGACAGGCAACCGATGAAGTCCACAGGTACCCGCATGAACCCGCGCAAACACGCGGGAACTGTGGCTATCAGACAAGAAAAAAGCCCCAACTGAGAACAGTTGGGGCTTCAATAGTGGTGGAACCGGGGGGAATCGAACCCCCGTCCGCAAGCCATCACCGGACGGTTCTACATGCTTAGCTGACTGATTTGAGTCTGAGGGTCCGAGTCGCGCAGCAGCACGCTATTCGGGCCCCGAGTCACTTGAATTTGAGCCCGTGCCGAATGACGCGGCAAAGGCCGATCCGATGTGAATGACCTCGCAGCCCTTGGTCTTGCAACCTCAGACCCAGCCCATCGGAGAACTGTTGCGAGGCTCACCGGTGTTAAGCGGCGAGGGCGAAACGTTCGTCGTTCGCAGTTACTAGTTTCCAGTGGATTTACGAGCTTACTGGTGCTCGGCATGCCCCGCGCCGGCTCCGCACCCACGTCGAAGCCAGATCGGTCCCATGACTGCGATCTTAGGGCAAATCCAGCCAGTTCAAGAGATCTCCCGGAGACTGCAGGACGGCGTCGGCGCCCCAGTCTTCGATCTTCGAGTCGGGGCCGAGATAGCCCCAGGCGGCGGCCAGCGTCTTCATGCCTGCGCTTCGGCCGGCACGCATGTCGCGTTCGTCGTCGCCGACATAAATGCACTGGTCGGCGGCATGCCCGAGCCGGCGCGCGGCTTCGAGCAAGGGTGCGGGGTGGGGCTTGAGGTGGGGGGTGCTGTCGCCGCAGACGAGTACCGAGAGCCGGTGTCGCAAGTCCAGGCCGATCAGCATCGGCTCGGCGAGGTAGAGCGCCTTGTTCGTCACCACCCCCCACGCGCAGTCGAGTTCCTCGAGCCGGGCGAGCAGCGAAGGGATGGCCTCGAACACGGTCGTCGACTGCAGCAGCCGCTGTTCGTAGAGCGCGAGGAACGCCTGGCGCATCACCTCATAGACGGGCGCGTCCGCGCTCAGGCCGAAGCCCGCAGCGAGCATGCCGCGCGCGCCCGAGCCGGCACGCGGTCGATAGGTTTCCAGGGGCAGTGCTTCGAGGCCGTGCTGCTGCCGCAGCTGGTTGGCGGCACCGGCAAGGTCAGGCGCGCTGTCGACGAGCGTGCCGTCGAGATCGAAGAGGATCGCGCGGGGGCGCATCAGGGCTCGGGCTTGCGGCAGGCCAGGAGGTAGTTGACGCTGGTGTCCGGGGTGAACCGGTAGCGCTGCGTGATGGGGTTGTAGCTCATGCCCTGGCTGGCGACGAGCGCGAGGCCGGCCTTGCGCGCGTGATGCGCGAGTTCGCTCGGGCGCAGGAAGCGGGCGTACTCGTGCGTCCCCCGGGGCAGCAGGTCGAGGAGGTACTCGGCGCCGACGATGGCGAGCAGGAAGGACTTGGGATTGCGGTTGATCGTCGAGAAGAACACCCAGCCGCCCGGGCGCGCCAGCGTCGCGCAGGCGCGAACGGTCGACGCCGGATCGGGAACGTGCTCGAGCATTTCCATGCAGGTGACGACGTCGAAGGAGTCGGCCTGTTCCAGCGCCAGTGCTTCGGCACTGGACTCGATGTAGTCGAGGTTCTCGATTCCCGATTCGAGGGCGTGCAGGCGGGCAACGCCAAGCGCCTTTGCGCCCAGGTCGATGCCGACGACGTTGGCGCCATGTTCCGCCATGGCTTCGGCAAGGATGCCGCCGCCGCAGCCGACATCGAGCACGCGTTTGCCGCGGATCGCGGCAAGCCCATCGACCCAGGCCAGCCGCAGCGGGTTGATCTCGTGCAGCGGCCGGAACTCGCTCTCCTTGTCCCACCAGCGATGGGCGATGCCGCCGAATTTCTCGAGTTCGTGTGCGTCGACGTTGTTCATCGGAGATTGCCTGGTCGCGAGCGCATGAATCGCCCCCGAAGAAAACCGAAACCCCGCCAGATGGCGGGGTTTCCGGGGCCCGCCGGGGCGGGTCAGATCGCGACGCCCCGCCGCGAAGGCGGGGCGAAAGCAGCGACCGCAGGTGTCGCGGGATTACTTGTTCCGCGTCCCCACGACCTCGATCTCGACGCGGCGATTCTTCGCGCGGCCTTCGGAGGTGCGGTTGTCGGCGACGGGCTGCTTTTCGCCCTTGCCTTCGGTGTAGACGCGGTTCTTCTCGACGCCCTTGCCGACCAGATAGGCCTTGACGGCATCGGCGCGGCGCACCGACAGCGCCTGGTTGTAGGCGTCCGTGCCGACGCTGTCGGTATGACCGACGGCGATGATCACCTCGAGGTTGATCCCCTTGGTCTTGCCGACGAGGTCATCGAGCTTGGCCCTGGCCTCGGGCTTGAGGACCGACTTGTCGAAGTCGAAGAAGGCGTCGGCGGCGAAGGTGACCTTCTCGCTGACCGGAGCCGCGGGAGCGGCCGGCCGGGCCGGAGCCGGAGCCGGAGCCGGGGCCGGTGCAGCGGCCGGAGCCGGAGCCGGAGCGGGGGCAGGCGCCGGTGCGGGTGCCGGGGCAGGAGCCGGAGCGGGGGCAGCGGGCTTGACGGCGCCGTCGCAGTTCTCGTCCGCGGTTGCCGGAGTCCACGTGGCATCACGCCAGCACAGTTCGTTGGTGCCGTTCTTCCACACCAGCGATCCGTCGGCGTTGCGCCAGTTGTCGACCGACTTCGCCTGCGCGAACGCGGCCATGGGGGCGGCAAGTGCGGCGGCGGCGATCAGTGCCGCCACCTTGGTCAGGTTCTTCATGTTTCTCCTCTCGATGAAGGCCGCAGCTAGGCCTGCGTAACGTCAAGAACAATGGAAATGGGGATGGATAAGCACGCGAATGCAAGGATGTGCACGAGCACTCATCACTCGAAAGGCATTGTGCCATAGGGCCTTGCGCAGACCGGATTTTGACGGCGCTCGGGTTCGGGGTCGCAGCGCTTGTTGCGCGCGCGCGACAGGGCAGGCCGCTTAGAATCCGACACTTTCGCCCAGACGACCGGCTGCCCCTGGCCGAGCACGGCGGCGATCTCGCGCCGCGCGCCGTTTCATGACCCAGTTCGCCAAGGAAACCTTCGCCGTCAGCCTCGAGGAGGAGATGCGCCGGTCCTACCTCGATTACGCGATGAGCGTGATCGTCGGGCGCGCGCTCCCGGACGCGCGCGACGGCCTCAAGCCCGTCCATCGCCGCGTGCTGTTCGCGATGCACGAATTGAGCAACGACTGGAACCGGCCGTACAAGAAGAGCGCACGCATCGTCGGCGACGTCATCGGCAAGTACCACCCGCACGGCGACTTGGCGGTCTACGACACCATCGTGCGCATGGCGCAGGACTTCAGCCTGCGCCACATGCTGGTCGACGGCCAGGGCAACTTCGGCAGCGTCGACGGCGACAGCGCCGCGGCCATGCGCTACACCGAGATCCGCCTGGCCAAGATCGCGCACGAGATGCTGGCCGACATCGACAAGGACACCGTCGACTACGCGCCCAACTACGACGGCAGCGAGAAGGAGCCGACGGTGCTGCCGGCGCGGCTGCCCAACCTCCTCGTCAACGGCAGCGCCGGCATCGCGGTGGGCATGGCCACCAACATCCCGCCGCACAACCTCTGCGAGATCGTCGATGCCTGCCTGCACCTGCTGAAGAATCCCGAGGCCACGATCGACGAACTGATGGAGATCGTGCCGGCGCCGGACTTCCCCACCGCCGGCATCATCTACGGCCTCAACGGCGTGCGTGAAGGCTACCGCACGGGGCGCGGCAAGGTGGTGATGCGCGCGAGGTGCCACGTCGAGGACATCGGCAAGGGCGAGCGGCAGGCGATCATCGTCGACGAGATCCCCTACCAGGTCAACAAGAAGACGCTGCAGGAGCGCATCGCCGAACTCGTGCACGAGAAGAAGCTCGAGGGCATCAGCCACATCCAGGACGAGAGCGACAAGTCCGGCATGCGCGTGGTGATCGAGTTGAAGCGCGGCGAAGTGCCCGAGGTGGTGCTGAACAACCTCTACAAGCAGACGCAGCTGCAGGACAGCTTCGGCATCAACATGGTGGCGCTGGTCGATGGCCAGCCGCGGCTGTGCAACCTGCAGCAGCTGCTCGAGATCTTCCTCGAGCACCGGCGCGAGGTGGTGACGCGGCGCACGGTGTTCGAGCTGCGCAAGGCGCGCGAGCGCGGCCACGTGCTCGAAGGCCTGGCGGTGGCGCTGGCCAACATCGACGAGTTCATCGAGACCATCAAGGCGAGCCCGACGCCGCCGCTGGCCAAGGCCGCGCTGATGGGCAGGAGCTGGGACAGCACGCTGGTGCGCGAGATGCTCGCACGCGCCGAAGGGCAGACGCCCGGTGGCCGCGCGGCCTACCGCCCGGAGGGACTGCCCGCGGGCTACGGCCTGCAGTCCGACGGACACTACCGGCTCTCCGAAGAGCAGGCGCAGGAGATCCTGCAGATGCGCCTGCAGCGGCTCACCGGCCTCGAGCAGGACAAGATCGTCGCCGAATACCGCGAGGTGATGGCGCAGATTGCCGACCTGCTCGACATCCTTTCCACGCCCGCGCGCGTCACCGCGATCATCGCCGCCGAGCTTTCCGCGCTGCGCCAGGAGTTCGGCCAGACCAAGGTCGGCGCGCGCCGCAGCGTCATCGAGCGCAACGCGCAGGAGCTCGGCACCGAGGATCTGATCACGCCCGCCGACATGGTGGTGACGCTTTCGCACTCCGGCTACGTGAAGAGCCAGCCGCTGGCCGAGTACCGCGCGCAGCGCCGCGGCGGGCGCGGCAAGCAGGCCACGCAGACCAAGGAAGACGACTGGATCGACCAGCTCTTCATCGCCAACACGCACGACTGGATCCTGTGCTTCAGCGACCGGGGGCGCGTGTACTGGCTCAAGGTCTGGGAGGTCCCGCAGGGCGCGCGCGCCAGCCGCGGCAAGCCCATCGTCAACATGTTCCCGCTGCAGGCGGGCGAGAAGATCACGGTCGTGCTGCCGCTGACCGGCGAGTTCCGCAGCTTCCCGGGCGACCACTACGTCTTCATGGCGACGGCCCTGGGTACGGTGAAGAAGACGGCGCTGGACGGCTTTGCCAATCCGCGCCGGGCCGGCATCATCGCCGTCGACCTCGACGAGGGCGACCACCTGATCGGCGCCGCGCTCACCGACGGCAAGCACGACGTCATGCTCTTCAGCGACGGCGGCAAGGCCGTGCGCTTCGACGAGGACGACGTGCGCCCGATGGGCCGCAATGCACGCGGCGTGCGCGGCATGGCGCTCGAACCCGGGCAGAGCGTGATCGCCATGCTGGTGGCCGAGGACGAGACGCAGAGCGTGCTCACGGCCACCGAGAACGGCTATGGCAAGCGCACCTCGATCGTTGAGTACACGCGCCATGGCCGCGGCACCAAGGGCATGATCGCGATCCAGCAGAGCGAGCGCAACGGCCGCGTCGTCGCCGCGACGCTGGTGCGTCCGGCCGACGAGATCATGCTCATCACCGACACCGGCGTGCTGGTGCGCACGCGCGTGTCCGAGATCCGCGAACTCGGCCGCGCCACCCAGGGCGTGACGCTGATCGCGCTGGACGACGGCGCCAAGCTCTCGGGCCTGCAGCGCATCGTCGAGAACGACGCCCAGGCGGTGCACGACGCCGCCGACGGCGGCGAGGACAATGGCTCGGCCGACGACGACGGCCCGGAGGACGCATGAAGCGCAACGCCCTGAAAGGCGGCCTGCTGGCCGCCACGCTGGCCCTGGCCCAGACGGCGTGGGCACAGACGCCTCCTGCGACCGCGCCCGTGAGCTCGGCGAGTTCGGCGAGTTCGGCGGCGAAGAAGGCGCTGGCGGCGAAGATCGTCAAGCTGCAGCAGCCTGGAATCGACATGGTGGCGCGCCAACTCGTCGAGCAGCCGGTGCTGCAGATGCTGCAGCAGGTGAACATCGCCATGCAGCAGCGCGTGGCGCCTGAGCGCCGCCAGGCTCTGGCGGCCGACATTCAGGCCGATGCGCGCAAGTATGCCGAGGAGATGGGGCCGCTGGTTCGCGACAAGGCGACGCGGATCGCGCCCGGCGTCCTGCAGCCCATGCTGGAGGAGAAGTTCACCGAGGACGAGCTGAAGCAGATCATCGCCATCATCGAGTCGCCGGTGAACCGCAAGTACCAGGCGCTGGGCCCGGAGCTGCAGCGCACGCTCGCGCAGAAGCTCGTGGAAGAGATGAAGCCCGCGATCGAGCCCAGGTTCAAGGCGCTGGCGCAAAGCGTGCAGGAGCGCCTGCAACCGGCGGGCGCGGCTTCCGCGCCGGCGAACGGCAAGTGAAGACCGGATCCGGCGCCGCCGACCCCGCGCTGCTCGGCCTGCGCGAGCGCATCGACGTGCTCGACCGCGAGCTGCTGGCGCTGCTCAACCGCCGCGCCGCGCTGGCGCAGGAGGTGGGCGAGCTCAAGAAGCGCGACGGCTCGCCGGTGTTCCGCCCCGAACGCGAGGCGCAGGTGATCGACGGCCTCGTCGCCGCCAACCCGGGCCCGCTGCAAAGCGGGGCCGTGGCGTCGATCTGGCGCGAGATCATGTCCGCCTGCCGCGCTCTGGAGCTGCCGCTGCGCGTGGCCTACCTCGGGCCCGCGGGCACGTTCAGCGAGGAGGCGACCCTGGGCTACTTCGGCAGTTCGATCGTGCGCGTGCCGTGCGCGAACCTGGACGAGGTGTTTCGCCGCGCCAGCGCCGGCGCCGCGGATTTCGGCGTCGTGCCGATCGAGAACTCGACCGAAGGCGTCGTCGCGCGCGCGCTGGACCTGCTGCTGAACTCGCCCCTGACCATCGTCGGCGAGACCAGCCTCTTCGTGCGCCACAACCTGCTGCGCAGGCTCGATTCGCTGGAGGGAATCGCGGCGGTGCTGGCGCACCCGCAGGCGCTGGCGCAGTGCCACGAATGGCTCACCGCGCACCTGCCCGGCGTCGAGCGGCGGCCGGTGGCCAGCAATGCCGAAGGCGCGCGCCTGGCCGCGCTGGACCCGGCGCTGGCCGGCATCGCGAGCACGCGCGCGGGCAGCGAGTTCGGCCTGCACGTGGTGGCCCCGGCGATCCAGGACGACCCGGGCAACCGCACGCGCTTCGTCGTCATCGGCCTGCCGGCCAGCCGGCCGCAGCACAAGCCGCAGTCCGGGGCGACGGGGCACGACTGCATCAGCCTCGTGGTCTCGGTGCCGAACCGGCCCGGCGCCGTGCACGATCTGCTGGTGCCGCTGAAGAAGCACGGCGTCTCGATGTCGCGCTTCGAATCGCGGCCGGCGCGCTCGGGGCAGTGGGAGTACTACTTCTACATCGACATCGTCGGCCACCCCGAACAGCCGGAGGTGGCGGCGGCGCTCGAGGAACTGCGCGCGGCGTGCGCCTTCTTCAAGCTGCTCGGCAGTTATCCGGTGGACGTCCACTGAGCCGGGTCGGGCCCGATCGACGCGCACAGACCAGACGGACGGCAGGAAGCGGATGTTCAACCAGTTGGGTGTGATCGGCTGCGGCCTCATGGGCGGATCCTTCGCGCTCGCGCTCAAGCGCGGGGGCCTCGCCAGGCGCGTCGTCGGCTACAGCAAGTCGCCGTCGACGACCGAGCGCGCGAAGAGGCTGGGTGTCATCGACGTCGCGGCGGAGTCGGCGCTGCTGGCGGTCTCGGGTTCGGACATCGTGCTGCTGGCGGTGCCGGTGGCGGCGACGGAGGCGACCTTCAAGGCCATCCGCCACCTCGTCGAGCCCGGCGTGCTGGTGATGGACGTGGGCAGCACCAAGCGCGACGTCGTCGACGCCGCCCGCCGCGTGCTGCGCGAGCGCGTGGCCGCCTTCGTGCCCGCGCACCCGATCGCGGGCAAGGAGATGGCCGGCATCCAGCATGCCGACGCGGCGCTCTACAGCGGCCACCAGGTCATCCTCACGCCGCTGGCGCAGAACGCACCCGAATTGGTGCAGAAGGCGACCGATGTCTGGTCGGCGATCGGCGCTCGCGTCCTGAAGATGACGCCGGAGAACCACGACGCCGCCTTCGCTGCCGTGAGCCACCTGCCGCACCTGCTCGCCTTCGCCTATTTCAGTGCAGCGGTGAATCAGCCTCAGGGGCGCGACTACCTATCGCTCGCCGGCCCGGGATTTCGCGACTTCACGCGCATCGCCGCCAGTTCGCCCGAGATGTGGCGCGACATCCTCGTCGCCAACCGCGAGGAGGTGCTGAAGCAGTCGCAGCGCTTTCGCCACGTGCTGGACGCGCTCGAGCACGTCATCCGCGAAGGCAATGCCGACGCGCTGGAAGACCTCATCCGCGGCGCTGCCGAGGGCCGCTCGGCCTGGCAGATGAGCGCGCCCAAGGCGCCCGGCAGCCGCTGAGCCGGCAAGCGTCTGCTGCCCCGCGTCGGATGTTCGCCCTGCCGCACCTGGACCTGCCGCCGCTGCGCGCGGCCGCGGGCAGCGTGCGCCTGCCCGGCTCGAAGTCGATCTCCAACCGCGTGCTGCTGCTGGCCGGGCTGGCCGACGGCGTGACCGAGGTGCACGGCCTGCTCGACAGCGACGACACGCGCGTCATGCTGCAGGCGCTGCAGGCGCTGGGCTGCAGCCTCGAGCGCGACGGCGCGCGGCTGCGCGTGCATGGCCTGGGCGGACGCCTGCGCGTGCACGAGGCCGAACTCTTCCTCGGCAACGCCGGCACCGCGATGCGCCCGCTCACCGCCGCGCTGGCGCTGCTCGCCGCCACGCAGGGCGGCGCGTTTACCTTGCGCGGCGTGCCGCGCATGCACGAGCGCCCGATCGGCGACCTCGTCGACGCGCTGCGGCCGCTGGGCTGCACCATCGACGAGCTCGGCGAGCCGGGCTACCCGCCGCTGCGCGTGCGCGGCCAGGCCGGCGGCAGCCTGCGTCTGGACGCGCCGCTGCGCGTGCGCGGCGACGTCTCGAGCCAGTTCCTCACCGCGCTGCTGCTGGCGCTGCCGCTGGCGGCGCAGCACGCGCCCGTCGTCGTCGAGGTCGAAGGCGAACTCATCTCCAAGCCCTACGTCGAGATCACGCTGGCGCTGCTGGCGCGCTTCGGCATCGCGGTGCAGCGCGAGGGCTGGCGCCGCTTCACGCTGCCGCAGGGCAGCCGCTACCGCACGCCGGGCGTGCTCGAGGTCGAGGGCGATGCCTCCTCGGCCTCTTACTTCGTGGCGCTGGGCGCGATCGCCGCGATCGACACGCCGCTGCGCATCGAGGGCGTGGGCAGCGATTCGATCCAGGGCGACATCGGCTTCGTCGACGCCGCGCGTGCGATGGGCGCGCAGGTGCAGGCCCACGCGAATGCGCTCGAGGTGCGCCGCGGACGCTGGCCGCTGCAGGCGATCGCGCTCGACTGCAACGCCATCCCCGACGCCGCCATGACGCTGGCGGTGATGGCGCTCTATGCCCAGGGCACGACGCGCCTCACCGGCATCGCGAGCTGGCGCGTGAAGGAGACCGACCGCATCGCGGCGATGGCCGCCGAACTCGCCAAGCTCGGCGCCAGGGTCGACAGCGGCGACGACTTCATCGCCGTCACGCCGCCCGCGCGCTGGCACGCGGCGACACTGGGCACCTACGACGACCACCGCATGGCGATGTGCCTGTCGCTGGCGGCCTTCAACGCGCTCGCCGGAGCGGCTCCGCCCGTGCCCATCCGCATCGAGGATCCGGCCTGCGTGGCCAAGACCTTCCCCGACTACTTCGAGACCCTGCTCGCGCTCGTTCGCGCCGATCCCGCCGAGGTGCCGGTGATCACGATCGACGGGCCGTCGGCCTCGGGCAAGGGCACCCTGGCGGCCGCGCTCGCGCAGCGCCTGGGCTGGCATTTCCTGGATTCCGGTGCCGTCTACCGCGCCACCGCGCTCGCCGCGCTGCGCGCGGGCGTTTCCTTGTCCGACGAGGCAGCGCTGGCCAGACTCGCGGCCGGCCTTGCGCTGCACTTCGACGGTGCGCGCATCCTGCTCGCCGGCGAGGACGTGAGCGACGAGCTGCGGCGCGAGGACACCGGCGCGCTGGCCTCGCGCGTGGCCGCCTTGCCCGCGGTGCGGCAGGCGCTGCATGCGCTGCAGCTGTCCTTTCGCCGCGCGCCGGGGCTCGTCGCCGACGGCCGCGACATGGGCACGGCGATCTTCCCGCAGGCACCGCTCAAGGTCTTCCTCACCGCGAGCGCCGCCGAGCGCGCCAAACGCCGGCATAAGCAGTTGATTTCAAAGGGAATCGAGGCTAATATCGCCGACCTTTTGGCCGACATCGAGGCGCGAGACGAACGGGACCGTTCCCGCGCAGCTTCGCCCTTGCGCGCGGCCGAGGATGCGCTGCAGCTCGACAACTCGCAGCTCGGCATCGACGCATCGGTCGATGCCGTGCAGCAGTGGTGGCGGCAGCGCAACCCGCTGGACCAGGGATAGAGCTTCTTCCTGCGGCGGGCCCTCGACCACAAGCCCCAGCGCTGCCGACAGCTTCGACCCCCGGGGTCCGGGCCGGCGGCGGTGGATTCTTCAACCCAAAGCGCCACCGTCGTGGCAGGCATCGTCCGGCTCTGCCCTTCACTTTCCCGGACACCAGGAACCCCCCATGTCTTCAACCCAAACCGCTACCACCGGTGGCGGCGAATCCTTCGCCGCCCTCTTCGAGGAGTCGCTCAAGACCAGCGACATGCGCGTCGGAGAGGTCATCTCCGCCGAGGTGGTGCGCATCGACTTCAACCACGTCGTCGTCAACGCCGGCCTCAAGAGCGAGGCCTACATCCCGGTCGACGAGTTCAAGAACGACCAGGGCGAGCTCGAGGTGCAGGTCGGCGACTTCGTCGCCGTCGCCGTCGAGGCCGTGGAGAACGGCTACGGCGACACCATCCTCAGCCGCGACAAGGCCAAGCGCCTGGCCTCGTGGATGGCGCTCGAGAACGCGCTCGAGTCCGGCGACTTCGTCACCGGCACGGTGAGCGGCAAGGTCAAGGGCGGCCTGACCGTGCTCGTCAACGGCATCCGCGCCTTCCTGCCCGGCAGCCTGCTCGACACGCGCCCGGTGAAGGACATGAGCCCCTTCGAGGGCAAGACGCTCGAGTTCAAGGTCATCAAGCTCGACCGCAAGCGCAACAACGTCGTGCTCTCGCGCCGTGCCGTGGTCGAGGCCAGCATGGGCGAGGAGCGCGCCAAGCTGCTGGAGACGCTGACCGAGGGCGCGATCGTCGACGGCGTGGTCAAGAACATCACCGAGTACGGCGCCTTCGTCGACCTCGGCGGCATCGACGGCCTGCTGCACATCACCGACATGGCCTGGCGCCGCGTGCGCCACCCGACCGAGGTCGTGCAGGTCGGCCAGGAGCTGCGCGCCAAGGTGCTGAAGTTCGACGCCGAGAAGAACCGCGTCAGCCTGGGCCTCAAGCAGCTCGGTGACGATCCGTGGCTGGGCGTCTCGCGCCGCTACCCGACCGGCACGCGCCTCTTCGGCAAGGTCACCAACATCGCCGACTACGGCGCCTTCGTCGAGATCGAGCCCGGCATCGAGGGCCTGGTGCACGTCTCCGAGATGGACTGGACGAACAAGAACGTGGCCCCGGCCAAGGTGGTCAGCCTGGGCGACGAGGTCGAGGTCATGGTGCTCGAGATCGACGAGGACAAGCGCCGCATCAGCCTGGGCATGAAGCAGTGCAAGGCCAACCCCTGGGAGGAGTTCGCCGCCAACGTCAAGCGCGGCGACAAGGTCCACGGGCCGGTCAAGTCGATCACCGACTTCGGCGTCTTCGTCGGCCTGGCGCAGGGCATCGACGGCCTCGTGCACCTCTCCGACCTGTCCTGGCACGAACCCGGCGAGTCGGCGGTGCGCAACTACAAGAAGGGCCAGGAGGTCGACGCCGTCGTGCTCGCGGTGGACGTCGAGCGCGAGCGCATCAGCCTGGGCATCAAGCAGCTGGACGTCGACCCGTTCACGAGCTTCACCACGCTCAACGACCGCGGCGCGATCGTCAACGGCAAGGTGAAGAGCGTCGATGCGCGCGGCGCGGAGATCGAGCTCAACGCCGACGTCACCGGCTACCTGCGCGCCAGCGAGATCAGCCGCGACCGCGTCGAGGACGCGCGCAACGTGCTCAAGGAAGGCGACGAGGTCTCGGTGATGGTCATCAACGTCGACCGCAAGATGCGCAGCATCCAGCTCTCGATCAAGGCCAAGGACCAGGCCGACCAGCAGGAGGCGATGCAGCGCCTCTCGGCGAGCAACGAGCGCGAGACGGCCGGCACCACCAGCCTGGGTGCGCTGCTGCGCGCCAAGCTGGACAAGAGCGGCGAGTAAGCTCGCGAGCAGTGACGCGCCGGGGCTCGCAGGCCCCGGCCTCTCCCAAGGACACAAAGCCCCCTGCGCGCCCATGACGCGATCCGACCTCGTCACCCGGCTTGCCGAACGCTTCGCGCAGCTCACGCAGCGCGATACCGAGTTCGCCGTCAAGACGATGCTCGATGCGATGACCGACGCCCTCGCGCGCGGTTACCGCATCGAGATCCGCGGCTTCGGCAGCTTCTCGATCAACCGGCGCCCGCCCCGCATGGGCCGCAACCCGCGCAGCGGCGCGCAGGTGCTGATCCCGGAGAAACTCGTGCCCCACTTCAAGCCCGGCAAGGCCCTGCGCGAGGCAGTGGATGCCCCGCAGGCGCCGGTGCCGCAAGCGTCGCCACTCCGCGACTGAGACACCGGGTGCCGCACGGTCGCCGCCGCCTTGCGCGGGCGGCTCCTACAATGCGCCGCGCATGCGCATCCTGGTGTGGCTCTTCCGGGCCTTCCTCTTCTTCACCCTGTTCGCCTTCGCGCTGAACAATCTGCACCCGGTGACGGTGCACTGGTTCTTCGGCGTGCAATGGGCCGCGCCGCTGGTGATCGTCGTGCTGGTGGCCTTCGGCAGCGGCTGCGCGCTGGGCGTGCTGGCGATGGTGCCCGCCTGGTGGAAGCACCGCCGCCGCGTGCACGAGGCGAGGTCCGCCCCGGACGCGGAAGGGGCGCTGCCTGCGCGGTCCGTCCCCGCAGGCGCCACAGCGTCTGCACCGGACGCGGCCTTTTCCGCCGGCAGCGTGCCAGGCGAGATCGCGCATCCGCCGCGCGAGGGCCTGGGCCTCTAGGCCCGTGCGGCCGCCGATCTTGCGCGCTGCCGATGGAATTCGACCTGCAGTGGCTGCTCATCGGCTTGCCCGTGGCCTTCGCGCTCGGCTGGATGGCTTCGCGCCTGGACCTGCGGCAGTTCCGCCGTGAGCAGCGCGATGCGCCGCGCGCCTACTTCAAGGGCCTGAGCCTGCTGCTGGCCGAACAGCAGGACAAGGCGATCGACGCCTTCATCGAGGCGGTGCAGAACGACCCGGACACCACCGAACTGCACTTCGCGCTCGGCAACCTCTTCCGCCGCCGCGGCGAGTTCGAGCGCGCGGTGCGCGTGCACCAGCACCTGCTGCAGCGCGGCGACCTCCCGCAGTCCGAGCGCGAGCGCGCGCAGCACGAGCTGGCGCAGGACTTCATCCGCGCCGGGCTCTTCGACCGCGCCGAGCAGGCCTTTCGGGCGCTGGACGGCACGCCTTACGAGGCCGAGGCGCAGCAGGCGCTGCTGCAGTTGCACGAGCGTGCGCGCGACTGGCCGCGGGCGATCGAGACGGCGGCGCGCATCGAGGCCGCCGGCGGTGCCTCGCTGGCGGTACGCGTGGCGCACTACTGGTGCGAGATCGCGCTCGCCGCCGAGAACCGCGGCGAGCATGAGGAAGCCTGGCAGGCGCTGCAACGCGCGCGCCAGGCCGACCCCGATGCCGCGCGCGCGCTGGTGATGAGCGGCCAGCGCCTGCTGCGCGATGGGCGCCCGCTGGAGGCGCTGGCCGCCTGGGACGAGTTGCGCCGCGTGCGTCCGGCGAGCTTTGCGCTCGTGGCGGCCGAATACGCCGACGCCGCGCTGGCCGCGAACCGCGCGCTTGCGGCGCGCCAGGCGCTGGCCGAATCGCTGCGCGAGCAGCCCAGCGTCGACGTCCTGCGGGCGCTCGTGCGCCTGAACCCCGACGACGCCGCGGGCAACCGGGCGCGGCTGCTGGGCTTGCTCGGCGAGCAGCCCACGCTCTCCGCGGCACTGGAACTGCTGGCGCAGACCGAGGCGCCGCTGGACGAGCCGGCACGCGCGGCCTTGCGCCAGGCGCTCGCCGCGGCGGCACGGCCGATGCAGCGCTACCGCTGCGCGGCCTGCGGCTTCGAGGCGCGGCACTGGTTCTGGCAGTGCCCGGGCTGCCTCGTCTGGGACAGCTACCCGCCGCGCCGCATCGAAGAGCAGTAGACGCTGCGCTCGCCGTCGCCGGAATCCGGCCCATGGTTCGGCATGGGTTTGCCTAAAGCTTTAATAGTTCTTATCAATACAGGAACTCGATAGATCCTGACTATATTCGGGGGCGTTTCCAGCCAGCTGAACCCCGGACCGAAGGAGTCATCCGATGAGCAAGCCCACGCCCAAGTGCCCGATCACCCATCTGACCACCGACTTCGGCGCCCCGGTGCCGAGCAACCGCGACAGCCTGACCGCCGGTGCCCGCGGGCCGCTGCTGGCGCAGGACGTCTGGCTCAACGAGAAGCTCGCCAACTTCGTGCGCGAGGTCATCCCCGAGCGCCGCATGCATGCCAAGGGTTCGGGCGCCTTCGGCACCTTCACCGTCACGCACGACATCACGCGCTACACCCGTGCCCGGCTGTTCGAGCGGGTGGGCAAGAAGACCGAGCTGTTCGCGCGCTTCACCACCGTGGCCGGCGAACGCGGGGCCGCCGACGCCGAGCGCGACATCCGCGGCTTCGCGCTCAAGTTCTATACGGAGGAAGGCAACTGGGACATGGTGGGCAACAACACCCCGGTGTTCTTCATCCGCGACCCGCGCCAGTTCCCGGACTTGAACAAGGCCGTCAAGCGCGACCCGCGCACCAACCTGCGCAGCGCCAGCCACAACTGGGACTACTGGACCTTGCTGCCCGAGGCGCTGCACCAGATCACGATCGTGATGAGCGACCGCGGCATCCCGGCCAGCTACCGCCACATGCACGGCTTCGGCTCGCACACCTACAGCTTCTGGAACCACGCCGGCGAGCGCTTCTGGGTCAAGTTCCACTTCAAGACGCAGCAAGGCATCAGGAACCTCAGCGACGCCGAGGCCGAGGCCCTGATCGGCAAGGACCGCGAGAGCCACCAGCGCGACCTCTTCGAGGCCATCGCGCGCGGCGACTTCCCGAAGTGGACGATGTACGTGCAGCTCATGCCCGAACTCGACGCCGAGAAGGTGCCCTACCACCCCTTCGATCTCACCAAGGTCTGGCCGCACGCCGACTATCCGCTGCACGAGGTCGGCGAATTCGAGCTCAACCGCAACCCGGAGAACTTCTTTCTCGACGTCGAGCAGAGCGCATTTGCGCCGAGCAACCTGGTGCCGGGCATCGGCGTCAGCCCCGATCGCATGCTGCAGGCGCGCCTCTTCAACTACGCCGACGCCCAGCGCTACCGCCTGGGCAGCAACCACCACCAGATTCCGGTCAACCGCGCGCGCTGCCCGGTGCACAGCAACCATCGCGACGGCCAGGGGCGGGTCGACGACAACTACGGCGCCTTGCCGCATTACGAGCCCAACAGCTTCGGCCAATGGCAGGCGCAGGCGGAGTTCGCCGAACCGCCGCTCAGGATCAGCGGTGACGCCCACCACCACCGTTTCCACGACGACGACAGCGACTACTTCACGCAGCCCGCACGCCTCTTCCGCCTCATGAACGCGGCCCAGCAGGAGGCCTTGTTCGGCAACACCGCGCGGGCGATGGGCGACGCCGCCGATTTCATCAAGATGCGCCACGTCCGCAACTGCCACGCCGCGGACCCGGCCTACGGCGCCGGTGTTGCCGAGGCACTGGGCATCGAGCTGCAACGGGCGCTGGCGTCGAAGAAGGACGACCCGATGCACGGCAGTCCGCTCGTGCCGCTGCCGGTCTGATCCGCTCGCCCCTGGGCCCGAGCCCGCGCTCGGGCTCGGGCTCAGGGGATCAGGTGCGGGCGCAACAACTCCTCCACCCAGGTCATGAAGGCCTGCAGCCGCCGCGACAGGTGCTTGCGGTGCGGATAGACGAAGTGCACCGGCATCGGCGCGGCCCTGGCCTCGGGCATGAGGGCCACCAGCTCGCCGGCGTCCAGGTGCTGCTGCACGTCGAATGCCGGAATCTGGATCAAGCCCAGGCCCGCGAGCGCACAGGCGATGTAGGCCTCGGCGTTGTTGACGCCGACCCGGCTGCGCGGCTGCACGCTGCGCGTCTGGCCGTCCTCGACCCACTCCCAGGGCGCGCTGCGGCCCGAGGACGGCGAGACGTAGTCCACCACCACGTGCGCCGAGAGTTCGTGCGGACCACGCGGCGTGCCGTGGCGCGCCAGATAGGCCGGGCTGGCGCAGTTGATGAGCTCGATGCGGCCCAGCGCTCGCGCCACCAGGCTGCTGGCGGCCAGCGCGCCCACGCGCAGCGCGCAGTCCACGCCCTCGTGCACGAGGTCGATGTTGCGGTCGCTGCTTCCCAGCTCGATCTGCAGCTCGGGGTGCCGATCCAGCAGCTCGGGCAGCGCCGGCGCAAGCAGGCGGCGTGCGATGCGGCCCGGCACGTCCACGCGCAGCCGACCGGCCACCGCCTGGGCCGCCGGCCGGAACTGCTGCTCGATGTCCTCCATGTCGGCGATCAGCGCCGCGGCGCGCTCGAGCAGTGCCTGCCCGTCCGGCGTCAGCCCGACCTGCCGCGTCGTGCGCTGGATCAGCCGCGCACCCAGCCTCGCCTCCAGCTGTTGCAGCGCCAGCGACACCGTCGCGCGCGGCAGGCCCAACTGCTCGGCGGCCTGCGAGAAGCTGCGGCAGGACGCGATGCGGATGAAGACGCGCAGGAGATCGATTCGATCCACGCCCGCATTATTGTCAAAATCTGTATTGTGCAGGCGTAAGAAAAGTATTTATTAGCCTGTTTGTCATCAATAGACTGCCGCGAGCCGTATGGGGCCAACACAGGAGACGAAGATGTCGGACAAGCACAGCATCAAGGGCAAGGTGGTTCTGATCGCCGGCGGCGCCAAGAACCTGGGTGGCCTGATCGCCCGCGATCTGGCCGAGCACGGCGCCAGCGCCGTGGCCATCCACTACAACAGCGCCGCCACGCGCGCCGATGCCGAGGCCACCGTGGCGGCGGTGCAGAAGCTGGGCGCCAAGGCCGTGGCGCTGCAGGCCGACCTGACCTCGGCCGCGGCGATGGAAAAGCTGTTCGCGGACGCCAGCGCAGCGCTGGGCCGGCCGGACATCGCCATCAACACCGTGGGCAAGGTGCTGAAGAAGCCGATCACCGAGATCAGCGAGGCCGAGTACGACGAGATGAGCGCGGTCAACGCCAAGACGGCCTTCTTCTTCCTCAAGGAAGCGGGCCGCAACGTCAAGGACCACGGCAAGGTGCTGACCGTCGTGACCTCGCTGCTGGGCGCGTTCACGCCTTTCTACGCCTCCTATGCGGGCACCAAGGCGTCGGTGGAGCACTTCACGCGCGCGGCGGCCAAGGAGTTCGGCGCGCGCGGCATCTCGGTCGTCGCCGTCGGCCCGGGGCCGATGGACACGCCCTTCTTCTACCCGGCCGAAGGGCCCGAGGCCGTGGCCTATCACAAGACCGCCGCCGCGCTGTCGGCCTTCTCGCCGACCGGGCTCACGCACATCGAGGACGTCGTACCCTTCATCCGCCATCTGGTCAGCGACGGCTGGTGGGTCACCGGTCAGACGATACTCATCAACGGCGGCTACACCACCAAGTGAGCACGATATGCATGTCGCGATGGTGATCGGCGGCGGGCTCGTCCTGCTGGGCGTGTTCGTCCTCTTCGGCTGGCTCTGGGGCGCGAGCGCCGCGGGCATGGCGCTGGCGGCCAAGGTCTTCGTGCCGGCCTGGCTGGCGGTGGCGCTGGTCAACATGTGGGTCGGCGTCAGCCATGCCGGCTACAGCGTGCGCCAGGAGGCGCCGATCCTGGTGCTGGTGTTCCTGGTGCCGGCCCTGCTTGCCGGCGCCCTCGCCTGGCAGCTCTCGCGCAGCTGAAGAGTCGCGCCGCGTCGAACAGCAGCCATGGCCGTCGAAGGCAGCGCCGGCGACCTGCTCCCGGTGGTGATGCTGCTGGGGGCCGCGGTCGTCGCCGTCCCCATCTTCAAGCGCCTGGGGCTGGGCGCGGCGCTGCTCATGCAGACCGGAGGGCTATCGATGGCCATGGGCGTGGTGGCGCGCCACGCCGGCAAGTCCAGGATCATCGGCAACCTGCCGTCGTAGGGGAGGGCGCATGCCCGCGCATGTCGTCGACTACTGGCGCCGGGCCGGCGCGCGCGGCCAGTGGTTCAGCAAGGACCCGGCCTTCGACCGCGACTTCCACGACCGCTTTCTGGCCCTGCACCTGGCCGCGGCGCGGCGCGAGCACGACGCCTGGGTCGAGTCGCCGCAGGGCGCGCTGGCGCTGCTGATCCTGCTCGACCAGTACCCGCGCAACGCCTTCCGCGGCAGCGCCCACATGTACGCCACCGACGGTCTGGCGCGCCACTTCGCGCGCCTCGCCCTGCAGGCGCAGCACATGGCGCAGGTGGAGGAGGGGATGCGGCTGTTCTTCTGCCTGCCCTTCGCGCATTCCGAGGATCTTGCCGATCAGGAGCTGTCGGTTCGCCTCAACGCGCGACTGGGGCCGAGCTGGCATGCGCACGCCCGCGGGCACCGCGACATCGTGCAACGCTTCGGACGCTTCCCGCACCGCAACGCGATGCTGGGCCGCGAGAGCGCGCCCGAGGAGTTGCAGTTCCTGCGCGAGGGCGGTTTCGCCGGTTGAGGCCGAGCTTGCCGCTACCGGTTGCGCGCCTGTCGCGCCGCGCGTCAACCCGCGGCAAGCTGCGCCTCCAGCAGCGCCAGCACCTCGACCTGGCGTGGCACCTGGCGCTTGCCGCCGACGCTGGCCACGGGGCCGGGGCCGGTGACGCCGGCCAGGCCCGGCTCGTGGTCGCAGTAGATGCCGATCGTCGGCCGGCCCAGTGCCGCGCCCAGGTGCGTGAAGCCGGTGTCCAGGCCGACGATGCAGTGCGCGCGTGCGAGCACGCCGGCCATCTCGCCGACCTTCAGGAAGGGCGGCACCTCGCCGCTGCAGCCCGCGGCGATGCGCTCGGCCAGGGTCTGCTCGGTGGCACTGCCCCAGAGCACGACGGGAACGAAGCCGCTGCCCTGCAGCCGCTTGCCCACGGCGATCCAGCGCGCCTCGGGCCAGAGCTTCTCGATGCGGCTGGCGTTGGGAATCAGCACCGCATAGCGCGCGGGCGTGGGCCAGAGGGGAGCGGGCGGCGCGAGGCCGAAGTCCGGCGGGGTGGCGGGCAGCGTGTAGCCCAGGTGCGCCGCGGCGAGGCGGCGGCAGCGCTCGACCGCGTGCAGCCCGCGCGGCACGGCCGCACGCCGTGCGTAGAACCAGCTGGCCAGCGGCTCGCGCGCGCTGCCGGCGGCGTAACCGGCCACCGGCGCCTGCGCCAGGCGCGCCCAGAGCGCGCTCTTCACCAGGCCCTGCAGGTCGAGAACGAGGTCGTAGCGCCGCTCGCGCAGCTGCGCGCGCACGGCGCCCATGTCGGCCCAGGTCTGGCGCTGCAGCAGCTTGCTGCGCCACTTGCGCCAGGCCATGGGCAGCACGCGCAGCACGCCCGGGTGCAGGGCGGGGATGGCGGCAAAGGGCTTCTCGACCAGCCAGTCGGCCTGCAGACCCGGCAGCGCGCGCAGCGCGTCGCTGAGCGCCGGCAGCGCGTGCACGACGTCGCCCATCGACGAGGTCTTGACGATGAGCAGCTTCACGCCGTCCTGCGCAGGCCTCAGCCGCGCGCGCGCGCTTCGGCCACCAGCGCCGGGTTGAAGCGCGCGTCGTTGTACATCTTGAACTGGCGGTAGACCTTGAACCAGGCGCGCCCGGCAAGCGCGTCGGCGAGCAAGGCGTCCAGACAGCCGGCGAGATCCTGGCGCTGCTCGCGCAGCCGCGCGTGGCGCAGGCGGCTGGCGCTGCGATGGGCTTCGTCGACGTCGTCGCGCGTCATCTGCTGCTGCATCGCGCGCAGCTTGAGGGCGAGGATGGAGAGGCGGTCGATCATGCTGCCCGCGGTCTCGCTGTTCAGCCGCGCGCCCGCGGGCGGCGCCGCCTGCGGAGCATCGCTGCGCGCGGCGGCTTCGTCGACGAGGCCAAGCTGCACCAGCAGCAGCTCGTCGATGCGCTCGATGGCGTCGTTGCGTGCCTGGTTGTGGCCGTCGATGGCGCGCTTGTTGGCGGCGATCTCGGCGTCGGCGACGGTGGTGCGCCGCGCCAGATCCTCCTGCGCCCAGAGCAGCGCGTTCTGGCGGTGGTTGACCTCGATCCAGTGCCCAAGCGGCGTGGCGTCCTCGTCCGCCGCCTGTTGCGGCCAGTGCGCGCGCGCGAGCAGGCGGTCGTGCAAGGCGGTGAGCTCGGACGCTCGGACGGGCAAGGCGGGCATGACAGGTGGCGCGGTTCGGCGCGGCATTATCGGCGCGCGCGGGGACGGGTGCGGCGCGAGCTCAGTGCGCCGCCGACCGCGGCGGCCAGGGTGGCGCGGGTGGATGGTAGGCCGGCGCAAGGAAGTCCTGCGATTCGTCGTACCAGCGGCTGCGCAGGCCCAGCAGGTGCTGCAGCGCCAGGTCCAGCGTATCGAGCAGGACGGGCGCCTGCAGCTGCACGCCCTGCAGCGGGTCCTGCGCCTGCGCCTGCGCATTGCGCCAGATCCACAGCGGCACGGTGTAGCCGCTGTCGTCCTCGCTGCTGTGGCCGGCGAAGTCGCGCGTGTGGCCGACTTCCTGCCCGTGATCGGAGAAGTAGAGCGCGGAGACGGCGCGCCCGGCGCGCTCCTGCGCCAGCGTCTGTAGCAGCTGTGCCAGCGCGCGCGCGCCGCACCAGGTGGCGTCGTCGTAGTCGTTGCGTGCCTGCAGCGTGCTGCGCGAGCGCCCCTGCGCGCGCAGGCTGCGCATCACCGCGTCGTCCTCGACGCCGGCAAAAGGACCAAGCTGCGCGCCGCAGCGCTGCGCGTAGTGAAAGTGCTGGCCGAGCAGGTGCACGACGATGAACTCGTGCGGTGCCGGCGGCGCGGCGCGCAGCTGCGCGCGCAGCACCGGTACCAGGGCCTCGTCCTCGCTGCTGCTGTCGCGCCAGTTGCCGTGGTTGATGAAGGCCTGCGCGTCGGCCGCATGGCCGAGGCTGGCGATCCAGCCGTCGCTGCCGGGCTGGTTGGAGAGCCAGCTCACGCGGTAGCCCGCCGCGCGCGCGAGCATGACGAGGTCGGGCGTGCTGCGCCAGAGCTCGGGCTGCCTGCGCGTGGCCGGCGTCAGCGCCAGCCGCAGCGAGGGCAGGGTGAAGGCCTCGGTCGAGCGCGCCTGCGTGAAGCGCAGGAACTGGCCGCCCAGCGCGTGCAGCGCCGCGCTCAGCGCCGCCGTGGTGTCGCGCGCGTAGCCGTAGAGGCCCCAGCCGGCGCGGTTGGCGCTCTCGCCGATGAAGAGCGCGACGGTGCGCGGCCGCGCGTCGACGCGCTGGAGCTGCCACTGCGCGCGCGCGGCCTGGATCGTCGCGCGCCGCGCCGCCAGCTGCTGCATCTCGGCGCGCGCCGCCTGGTGGCGCTGGTAGAGCACCGCCCAGCGCAGAAAGGGCTCGTTGCGCAGCAGGGTCGGATTGGCGTGCAGCAGCGCGGCCAGCATCAGCAGCAGGGCCAGCCCCAGCGTGCGCCGGCGCGACGCCGGCGGCGGCTGGGTACGCCGCCACAGTCGCTGCCCCCAAAGGCCGATCCCCCCCCAAACCCCTCCGTAGAGGGTGGCCCACGCGAGCGCCCGCCATTGCCCGAGCACGAAGCCCAGGGCCTCGCCGAACGAGGTGTTGGCCAATGCCTCGGCCAGCACCGAGGGCTGCGGCTGCGCGCCGAAGAAGCCGCGCAGCACGCCCTGCACCGCGCCGTCGAGGCCGAACACCAGGCACAGCAGCAGCCACACCCAGCCCGCGGCGCCGCCCGAGCGACGCTGCGCCAGGCCCAGCAAGCCGCCGCCGAGCAGGAACCACCACAGCGTGAGCTTGGCCGCGTCCTGCGGCCGCGTGAATCCTGCCAGCGACAGCGAAGCGCCGAGGAAGGCTCCGGCCGCGACGAGCAGCCACCACGGCCGCACTCGCGCCGACGTGCTCGCTTCCCGTTCCGGTGCGCCAGTCGGTTCAGGCGCGGGCATCGGCATTTGCGGCAAGCCGGTGCCGGCAACGCCCTCTTCGGGGGCCCCCGATCGCAGGGCCACCACGGCGGGAATGACGCTGGCGCGCGCGCTTCCTAGAGTCGATCCCAGCCCGAACCCCAGGCCCTGAAGCCGACGGGAGACCCGGGCCGGACCCAGGCTTCAACCCCTCTTTCATGCACAGGAGACCGATCATGTTCCGTTCCATTCTCGCCGCCGCGCTCGCCATGTTCGCGCTCAACGCGTTCGCCGCCGTCGATGTCAACAAGGCCAGCCAGGCCGAGCTTCAATCCGTCAAGGGCATCGGGCCGTCCCTCTCCACCAGGATTCTCGACGAGCGCAAGCTCGCGGGCTTCAAGGACTGGGGCGACCTCGTCGAGCGCGTTTCCGGCATAGGCCCGGGCAATGCCGCGCGCTTCTCGCAGGCGGGCCTCACGGTCGGTGGCCAGGGATACGTGGCCACGGCGGCACCGGGGAACGCGGCGAAGGCAGAGAAGAGCCCGAAGGCGAGGGCGGGCGCGGCCAAAGCCGGGGCTGGCGCCGAAGCCGCGGCTCCCGGCAAGGCCGCGCCGGCGACGAGCCGCTGAGGGCACGGGGAAGGACGAGGGACCACAGGGGGCTGCCGCTCACGGCAGCTCCAGGTCCAGCTCGGCACCCGCGGGCGGCGGCGCCGTCGCCCGCGTGCTGCGTCCCCAGGCGAAGAACTGCAACACCTCGTCGCGGCGCGCCTGCACGTCGGCTTCGCCCAGCGCCATCAGCTCGCGCGTGTAGGGGCATTCGAAGAGCAGATAGCTCGCCAGCGCCGAGCCGCCGCGCGCGTCACCGGTGCTTCCGCCCACGCCGACTCCGCGCAGCAGGGTGCGCACCGGCGCGGGCAGGCAGTTCAGGTGGCGCGCGGCGATGTCGTCCAGGCGCTGGCTGGGCGCGATGACGAGCGACTCCAGCGGCCGCAGCGGCGTATCCTGGCGCACGTCGTCGGGCAGCAGCGCCAGCGTGCGGTTGATGCGCTGCATGCGCTCGACGTCGACCGCGAGCGCATCGAGGAAGATGTTGGCCATCGCATGCCCGGCGATCTGCGCGAGGCTGGGGTAGCCGTTGGACGTGCTGCGCTCGCTCGGGGGCTCATGCATGCGGCCCGCGCCGATGATCAGCAGGCGCTGCGCGCCGAGATGGATGGCCGGCGACAGCGGCGCCGTCTGGCGCATCGAGCCGTCGCCGTACCAGGCGGCATCGTGCTCGCCGCCGATGCGCGCCGCGGGGAAGACGAAGGGGATCGCCGACGAGGCCAGCAGATGCGCGTGCGTGATCGAGCCGCGCACCGAACGCCGCTGCGAGCGCTGCCAGGAGTCCAGCGGCGCGGCGGTGTCGAAGAAGGTGACGTGCTGGCCGCTGCTGTAGCTCGAGGCGGTGACCGCCAGCGCGTGCAGCTGCCGGCGCGCGAACACGATCGGCAGGCGGTCGACCGGCACCATGCGCTGCAGCAGGCCGTGCAGGGGCTCGTTGTCCAGCAGAGAACGCGGGCGCAGCTTGCGCCAGCGCGTGATCAGCCAGCCCAGCGAGAGCATGGTCAGCCACTGTGCGCCGCTGCGGATCACGCCCAGCGAATCGGCGCGGTAGATCTGCTCGGCGCGGAAACCGTCCCAGACCTTGGCCAGCACCTCGACGGCGGCCTCGAAGCGGTCGGCGTGGCAGGCCAGCGCGGCGGCGTTGATGGCGCCGGCCGAGGTGCCGACGATGATGCCGAAGGGGTTGCGCTGGCGCTCGCGCGCATCGAGCACGTCGCGGCGCAGGCGCGCGATCGCACGCAGCACGCCGACCTGGTAGGCCGCGCGCGCACCGCCGCCGCTGAGCACCAGGCCGGTCAGAGGCGTTTCGTACATGCGCGCACTGTAGCCCGGCAAAGGCGGCGCGCACCCCTGCGGCCTAGTCGTAGATCACGCGGGCGCGGTGTTCGTGCGCGGCGGCCTGCCAGCGCGCGAGCACCTCGTCGCTGGGCCAGATGCGCCCGTCGTCGCCGAGATCGAGCTCGGCCGCAGCACCTGCGCGCCGCAGCAGGAGGCGCACGTTCAGCCCCTGGGCGGGCGCGTCCCCCTCGCCGTCCTCGTTCTCCACGCGCCGTGCCGCGCCAAGCCGCACCAGCTCGGCCACCGGCGGCATCACGGCACCGACCTCGACGGCCAGATGGCGCCCGAAGTGCGCGCGCGCCGCGGCCAGATCCCAGACCTGCTGCACGTTCAGCCGCAGTCCGCTGAGGCGGTCGGGCTGCGTGCGGCCCTGCACGACCACCAGCTCGTCCTCCTTCGGCAGGTCACGGCGCTCGAGCAGGTTCTCGTCGGTGATGACCGCTTCGACGCTTTCGCTGCCGTCGTCGATGCGAAAGAGGAGCATGCGCCCGCTGCGGCTGTTGCCTCTGTTGGCGAAGCGCAGCGCGCCGACGACGCCGGCCACCAGCACCGGCTCACGGCTGTCGGCGAGCGCGGCGATCGGCCGCTTGCAGAAGCGCCGCACTTCCTCGGCATGGATGTCGAAGAGATGGCCCGAGAGGTGAAAGCCGAGCGCCAGCTTCTCGTGCTGCAGGCGCTCGCGCAGGCCGAAGGGCTCGGCGGCGACGAGTGCGGGCTCCTGGCGGCTCGAGCCGTGGATGTCGTCGCCGAAGTCGAAGAGCCCGCACTGCGCCTCGTTGGCGGCCTGCGCGTCGGCCCAGTCGAAGGCCAGGCCGACGCTGGCGAGCAACTCGGCACGGCCGAGCATGGCGGCGGCGTCGCTGGCTGCCGTCACGGCCGGGATCCGGTCGGCGGCTTGCGAGGGGTGCAGCGCGTCGAAGGCGCCGGCGCGGATCAAGGCCTCGACCACGCGCTTGTTGACGCGGCTGCGGTCGACGCGCGCGCAGAAGTCGAAGAGGCTGCGGAACGGCCCGCCGCCCTGGCCGTCGAGGCCCTCGCGCGCGGCGACGATGGCCTCGATGGCGCCGGCTCCGGTGCCCTTGATCGCGCCCAGGCCGTAGCGCACGAGGGTGTCGCTCACCGGCTCGAAGCGAAGCGTGCCGCGGTTCACGTCCGGCGGCGCGACGGCGATGCCGAACAGGCGCGCGTCGGCCAGCAGCACCGCGAGCTTGCTGGTGTCGTCGGCCTCTATCGTCATGTTCGCGGCGTAGAACTCGGCCGCGCAGTGCACCTTGAGCCACGCCGTGTGATAGGCCAGCAGGCTGTAGGCCGCGGCGTGGCTCTTGTTGAAGCCGTAGCCGGCGAACTTCTCCATGAGGTCGAAGACCTCGTCGGCCTTCTGCCCGTCGATGCCCTGGGCCATCGCGCCCTCGCGGAACTTCACGCGCTCCTTGGCCATCTCCTCGGGCTTCTTCTTGCCCATGGCGCGGCGCAGCAGGTCGGCGCCGCCGAGGCTGTAGCCGCCCATCACCTGCGCGGCCTGCATCACCTGTTCCTGGTAGACGAAGATGCCGTAGGTCTCGGCCAGCACCGGCTCCAGCAGGGGGTGCGGGTATTGCACCGCCTCGCGGCCGTTCTTGCGCGCGCAGAAACTCGGGATGTTCTCCATCGGCCCGGGGCGGAACATCGCGTTGAGCGCGATCAGGTCCTCCAGCCGCTTCGGGCGTGCCTCGCGCAGCATGGCCTGCATGCCGAATGACTCGAACTGGAACACCGCCTCGGTGAGGCCGTCGCCGAAGAGCTTGTAGACGCGGGGGTCGTCCAGCGGCAGGGTTTCGTAGCCGAAGTCCTCGCGTCCCTTGCGCCGCGCACGGATGAATTCCTTGGCGAGCTCGAGGATGGTCAGCGTGGCGAGGCCGAGGAAGTCGAACTTCACCAGCCCCACCGCCTCGACATCGTCCTTGTCGTACTGGCTGACCGCGTTCGTGCTGCCGGGCTGCTGGTAGAGGGGGCAGAAGTCGGTGATCTTGCCCGGGGCGATGAGCACGCCGCCGGCGTGCATGCCGATGTTGCGCACGATGCCCTCGACGCGCATGGCCAGCCGCAGCAGCTCGGCGACCTCCTCGTCATCGGCCTCGCGCTGCTCGAGCTCGGGCGCCTCCCGGCGCGCGTAGACGAGGCCGCCGTCGGGCTGCTCGGGTACCGGCGCCAGCGTCACCGTCTTGCCCGGCGGCGCGGGGATCAGCTTGGCGATGGCGTCGACCTGTCCGTAGCCCATGCCGAGCACTCGCCCCACGTCGCGCAGCGCGGCCTTGGCGGCCATGGTGCCGAAGGTGGCGATCTGGCTCACCGCGTCGCGGCCGTACTTGTCCTTGACGTAGTCGATGACGCGGTCGCGGTTGGCCTGGCAGAAGTCGACGTCGAAGTCCGGCATCGTCACCCGCTCGGGGTTGAGGAAGCGCTCGAACAGGAGCTGGTAGCGCAGCGGGTCGAGGTCGGTGATGAAGAGCGCGTAGGCCACCAGCGAGCCCGCGCCCGAACCGCGCCCCGGGCCCACCGGGCAGCCGTTGGCCTTGGCCCAGACGATGAAGTCCGAGACGATCATGAAGTAGCCCGGGAAGTCCATCTTCACGATGGTCTGGATCTCGAACTCCAGCCGCTCGAGGTAGCGCGGGCGCTCGCGCTCGCGCTGCGCCTCGTCCGGGAACAGGGCCAGAAGCCGGCGCTCCAGGCCGTCGTGGCTCGCGCGGCGGAAGTGCTCGTGCAGGGGCAGGCCGTCGGGCGTCGGGAAGTCCGGCAGATGCGCCTTGCCCAGTTCCAGGCCGAGGCTGCAGCGCATCGCGATCTGCACCGTGTTGGCGAGCGCGCTGGGGAGGTCGGCGAAGCGCTCGGCCATCTGCGCCTGCGTCGTGAACGACTGCTCCGGCGTGAAGCGGCGCACACGCCGCGGGTTGTCCAGCGTGTCGCCGTCGGCGATGCATACGCGCGCCTCGTGCGCCTCGTAGTCGTCGGGTTCGAGGAACTGCACCGGGTGCGTCGCCACCACCGGCAGCCCGAGATCGGCCGCCAGCGGCACCGCGGCGCGCAGCTGCGCCTCGTGCGCGGGTGCGCCCGCGCGCTGCACTTCGAGGTAGAAGCGCCGCGGGAAGATCGCCGCGAGCCGTTCGGCCAGGCTGCGTGCGCGCGCCCTGTCGCCGGCCAGCAGCGCCTGGCCGACGATGCCGAGGTCGGCCCCCGAGAGCGCGATCAGCCCGTCGCCGAGCTCCTGCAGCCAGTTCCACTTCACCCACGCCTGGTTGCGCTGCACGTTGCGTGTCCAGGCGCGCGCCAGCAGCTCGCAGAGGTTGAGGTATCCCCGCTTGTCCTGCACCAGCAGCAGCAGCCGGCTGGCCTGGCGCTCGCCGGCCTCCGCCGGCGGCTCCAGCCAGATATCGGCGCCGATGATCGGCTTCACGCCCTTGTCGCGGCAGGCCTTGTAGAACTTGATGGCGCCGAAGAGGTTGCCGAGGTCGGAGATGGCGAGCGCGGGCTGCGCGTCCGCGCTCGCCGCGGCGACGGCCGCACCGACGCGCAGCGTGCCGTCGACGACCGAGTATTCGGTGTGCAGCCGCAGGTGGACGAAACGGGGGGTCGAAGCCATGTTCCGGGGAATTATCCGGCCCGGTCCCGGGGCAGGGCGCTTCCTACAATCGACGCCATGGGATCGAGCCTCGGCGACTGGCTGCGCCGCCTCGTCGGCCTGCTGCTGATCTTCGGCGCCATCGTCGTGGGGCTGTCGCACGCGCCCGACCGTCCGGTGCAGTCGCTGGTCGCGCGCTGGGCGCCGGCGCCCTCGGATTTCGTCGAGATCCGCGGCCAGCTCGTGCACCTGCGCGACCAGGGCGTGCGCGCCGACCCCTTGCCGATCGTGCTGCTGCACGGCACCTCGTCGAGCCTGCACACCTGGGAGGGCTGGGCGCGGGAGTTGCAGATGCAGCGCCGCGTCGTCAGCCTGGACCTGCCGGGAGCCGGGCTCACCGGCCCGTTCACCGGCGAGTACACGCCGGACGACTACCGCGGCGACACCTACGCGCGCTTCGTGCTCGATCTGCTCGACGCCTTGAAGCTGCCGCGCGTGGTGCTCGCGGGCAATTCCTTCGGCGGCGAGATCGCCTGGCGCGTGGCGACGCTCGCGCCCGGGCGCGTGGCGCAACTCGTGCTCGTCGACGCCGCGGGGCCGCCGTTCCAGCCGCAGGCCGTCCCGCTGGGCTTCATCGCCGCGCGGCTGCCGAGCTTCAGCTGGCTGGGGCAATACCTGCTGCCGCGCGAGCTGGTGGCGCAAGGCCTGGCCAGCGTCTACGGCGACCCCGGCCGCGTCACGCCGGCCCTCGTCGACCGCTATTTCGAGCTCACGCTGCGCGAGGGCAACCGCCGCGCGCTGGGCCTGCGACTGCAGCAGATGGCGCTGAGCGAGGGCGAGGGCGCCGAGCGCATCGCGCAGGTGCAGCAGCCCACGCTCATCCTCTGGGGCGGGCGCGACCGGCTGATCCCGCCGTCCACGGGCGAGGAGTTCGCGCGCCGCATCGCCGGCAGCCGGCTCGTCGTCTTCGACGAACTGGGCCACATGCCGCAGGAGGAGGACCCGGCGCGCAGCCTGGAGCCGGTGAAGGCCTTTCTCGGCTGGCGCTGAGCCGGCCGTTCAGCCGAAGCGCCCCTGCAGGAACCACAGCGGCTGCGCCGGGTCGGCCAGCGGCAGCCGCGCGCGGTAGATCCACAGCAGCGAGCCGTCGGCGGCCGCGGCGATGAAGTAGTCGCGCGCGGCGAGGCCGCCGTCCCACCAGCCGCACTCGATGCGCTCGGGGCCGGCCAGCAACTGCAGCGGCCGGCCCTCGAACCAGGGCTTGGCCTGGTGCTCGGGCAGCGGCTGCGGCTCGGGAAGCAGCCAGGCCGGGCGCGGCCAGGGGAGTTGCGGCGGGGTCGTTGCCGCCTCCGTTGCTGCCGCTGCCGTTCGATCCGCCTTCGCGCCCCAGGGCAGGGCCGCGGCGCTGCGTTCGGGGCGGTGGTCGGCCAGCGCCTGCAACTGCAGCACCTGCGCCTGCCCCAGGCGCGCGCGCAGGCGCTCGAGCAGGCGCACGAGGCCGCTGTGCTCGCCTTGCCGCGTCGGGAAGAGCTCGGTGTTGGGCGGCGGCTGCTGCACCCACTCGTGGCAGTGCAGCCGCAGCTCGAGCGTGGGGGCGGCGAGCTGCACGCGCGCCAGGCGCTCGCGCAGCAGCGCCTGCAGCTGGGCGAGGTCGGGCGCGGGCGCGGCGAGTTCGATGCGCAGCCGGGTCGCCGCGGGCGTGGCGGCGTCGGCGCGGTGGCGCGGCTCGTGCTGCATGTGCAGCTCGAAGGCCTGCACGCGCGCCTGCCGTGCCTGCGCCCAGGCGGCGAGCCGCGCCAGCAGCCGCGCCGCGGCGTGCAGCACCTGCTCGGCCCGGTCGGCGCGCGCGGCCAGTTCCAGGCGCGCGTCGAAGGCTTCGGGGGCGCGCAGCCACGCACGCGCATCGGGGCGCATGCCGCGCGCGCGGTCGATCTCGTCCAGCAGGCCCGTGCCGAAGCGCCGCGCCAGGCCGGCGCGCGGCAGGCGCAGCAGGTCGGCCACCTGCTGCAGTCCCATCGCCTGCAGTGCCGGTGCGTGCTCGCGCGCGGCATCGAAGAGCGTGATCGGCGCGGCGTCGAGCCGGCGCTGCAGCGCCGCGAGGTCCTGCGCGGCGTTCCGGCCTTCGGTCATGACCTCGGCGTCGCCGCACCAGCGCGCCAGCAGCGCTGCGCCGAGCGCCGTGGGCGCGCGGGCGATGCGCGCGCGGTGCCCCAGCGGCGCGAGCGTGCGGCGCAGCCGCGCCAGCAGCGCCTCGGCGCCACCGAAGAAGCGCAGGCTCGTGGCCACTTCCAGCAGCACGGTGGCGCTGCCTTCCAGGGTCACCGAAGGCGTGAAGGCCAGCGCCGCATGCGCCACAGCCTGCAGCGCCTCCCGGTCGCGGCGCGCGTCGGCCTGGCCCAGCAGCAGTGCGGGGCACAGCGCCAGCGCCGTGGCGCGCTTCATTCCCGGCTGCACGCCGTCCGCCGCAGCCGCGGCGTTCGCCGCCACGATACGGTGCGCCGCCAGCAGCGCCAGCGGCTGCGCCTGCTGCGGCGGCGGCAACGCGGCGGCGAAGGCTTCGAGCGACAGCCACGGCAGGTGAACGGCGAACCACAGCATCGGCAGCACCGGGCATGCGTGGGGGCCGAAACCGGTCTTCCTGGCGGCGTTCAGGCGAGGCTGGCCGTGCCCGCCGGAGGGACGGCGACGCCTGCCGGACGCGCGCGCGCCGCCAGGCGTTCGGCGCGCGCGCGCACCGGGGCCGCAAGCGTGGGCGCCAGCGCCAATCGCAAGGCCGTGGCGCAGGGCGGCCCACGGCGCTTGACGATGCGCAGCGCCAGGGCGTCGGGCGCGGCCGGGGCCAAGGCCAGGCGCAGCGGCGCGATGCTCGGCTGCGCCTGCGCTGCGGACTCGCGCAGCAGGAAGGCCGGGCCGTCGTGCGCCTGCGCCGCCAGTTGCAGCCGACGCAGCGACGGCGGCTGCACGCTGGCCGGCAGCCAGGCGAGCACGGCGCCGGCCTGGCCGCTTCCAAGCGACTGCTCGAGCGCCCACAGCAGGTCGGCCGGCGCCTGCGACCGCGCGCGTGCCGGGCGCGGTGCGGCCAGGCCCGTGCGTGCGCGCACGACGACGAGCTGCCGCAGGTCGATCCCGAGGGCCGCCAGCGTCCAGCTGCAGGGCAGGGTCGGCGGGTCGAACCACAGCAGGCTGCGCCCGCCCTGTTGCACCGCGGCGAGCGCGGGCGCCAGCAGGCGCAGCTCGCCCACCCCCGGGTGCGGCAGCAGCAGCTCGGTCAGTGCGCGCGTGGGCCAGCCGGCGCCGGGAAGCTCGGCGTCCAGCTCGGCGAAGCCGCTGGCCACGGTGTCGCTGCGCGCATGCCCGAGCTGGTGCGCGCGCCACAGCGCCGGGTGCAGTTGCGCCGGGTCGGCGCAGCGGTCGGGGATCTCGGCAAACAAGGTCACGGAGTAACTGTATATTCATACAGTAGTCGGCGCAAGTCAGGGCTTCACGCTGCCAGGGCCCGCCGCAGCGCCGCCGCGCACAAGGCGAGCGCCGTGTTCGCCTCGTCGATCACCCGGCCCATCGTGATGAAGCCGTGGATCTGGCGCTCGAAGCAGACGTACTGCGTCGGCACGCCGGCCCGGGAGAGCGCGTCGGCGTACTGCAGTCCTTCGTCGCGCAGCGGATCGAAGCCGGCGGTCAGCACGAGTGCGGGCGGCAGGCCCGAGAGGTCTTCGGCCAGCAGCGGGCTGGCGCGCCAGTCGGACCACTGGGCTTCATCGGCGATGTAGTGGCCACGGTACCAGGCGATGCTGTCGCTCGTGAGCATGTAGCCCTGTCCGTTCGTCCTGTGCGACGGGGCGAGCGCGCGCATGTCCGTGGCCGGATAGATGAGCACCTGCAGTCGCGCCGGCGCCTCGCCGGCACGGCGCATGCCGATCGCGGTCACCGCCGCCAGGTTGCCGCCCGCGCTGTCGCCGCCGAGCGCCAGGCGCGTCGCGTCCAGTCCCAGCGCCGCCGCGTGCGCGCGCACCCAGCGCACGGCGGCGTGCGTGTCGTCGACCGCGGCCGGGAAGCGGTGAAGACGCGCGCATCGACGGTGCCTCTACACTGGACCCTGCGCGCTGGGCCGGCGGTCGATCGGCGACTGTGGCCGGCCCACGCCGCGGGCGATGAAGGGGCCCGGAGATGGACGCGATCGATGCCGAGGCCAGCGTGCTGGCGCTGGTCGATTACCAGGCGCGGCTGATGCCGGTCATCCACGATGCCGAGGCGGCACTCGCGTGCGCGCTGCGGCTGGCGCAGGCGGCGCAGGCCCTGGGGGTTCCGGTCGTCGGCACCGAGCAGAACCGCCGCGGGCTGGGCCCGAACGCCGAGTCGATCCGCGCGGCCTGCGCGCTGACGCTGCCCAAGACGCACTTCGACGCCTGCGCCGACGGCTTGGTGGCGGCGCTGGACGCCGCGGCACCGGGGCGCGGCCAGATCGTCGTCGCCGGCTGCGAGGCCCATGTCTGCCTGCTGCAGACGGCGCTCGGGCTGCTGCGCGCGGGGCGGCGCGTCTGGGTCGTCGCCGACGCCAGCGCCTCGCGCCGCCCGAGCGACCACGCCGCGGCGATGGCGCGCCTGGCGCAGGCCGGGGCGACGATCGTGACGCACGAGATGGTGCTGTTCGAGTGGCTGCACGACTGCCGGCACGCGCGCTTTCGCGACGTCCTGAAACTCGTCAAGGACGCCGTCTGATTGCCGCGGCCGCGCCACCCGACAGCCATCCACGAAGACCGAGGACCTCCCAGATGACTGACACCGACTCGCTTTCGCGCCGCCTCGCGCGCAACCGTCTCACGCGCCGCGACACGCTCTGGCTCTTCGGCGCCAGCGTCGGCGCCGGCGCGCTGCAGGGCTGTGCCACGTCGCCGGTCACCGGCAAGCAGATCCTCGTCGGCATGAGCCCGCAGGAGGAGATCGAGGTCGACCGCCAGCAGTCGCCGCACCAGTTCTCGCGGGACCTGGGCGCGGTGCAGGACGCGGGCGTCAACGCCTACGTCGAAGAGGTCGCGCAACGGCTGCAGGCGCAGGTGCACCGGCGCGACATGCCCTACAGCACGCGCGTCCTCGGCGCCAACTACGTCAACGCCTACACCTTCCCCGCCGGGGCCATGGGCATCACGCGCGGCATCATGACGCAGCTGAACGACGAGGCGGAGCTCTCGGCGCTCATCGGCCACGAGATGGGGCATGTCAACGCGCGCCATTCGGCGCAGCGCCAGGGGCAGGCGATGGTCGCACAGGCGGCGATGGTGGCGGTGGCCGTGGCCGCGGCGGCGAGCAACTCGCGCTGGGGGACGGTGGCCGGCGTCGGCGGCGTCATCGGCGCCAGCGCGCTGCTGGCCAGCTATTCGCGCGACAACGAGCGCGAGGCCGACGCGCTCGGGCAGGAGTACATGGTCAAGGCCGGCTATCCGGCCAGCGGCATGACGCGGCTGCACGAACTGCTGGTGAGCGCGCAGGGCGCCGAGCCCGGGCTGCTGGAGACCATGTTCGCCTCGCACCCGATGAGCACCGAGCGGCGCGACACCGCACGCCGCCGCGCCGAGACGACCTACGCCGCCAGCGCCAACGCGCCCGCCGCGCGCGAGCGCTTCATGGACCGCACCGCCGCGCTGCGGCGCCTGAAGCCGACCATCGACGCCTGCCAGAGCGGCGAAGTGGCGATGAGCAAGAAGGCGCTGGCGCAGGCGCAGGGCCGGTTCGAGGCCGCGCTGCGCGCCACGCCGCGCGACTACCCGGCCAACCTGCGCATGGCGCAGTGCCTGGCGGCCCAGGACAAGCTGCAGGAGGCGCGCCGCTACGCCGACACCGCGCGCCGGATCTACCCGCAGGAGGCTCAGGCGGCCAAGCTCGCCGCCACGCTCAAGCTCGGGCTGCGCGACCCCGGCGGCGCCTACGAGGACCTGCAGGCCTACGACCGCCTGCTGCCCGGCGACCCGGGGACGCGCTTCCTGAAGGGCGTTTCGCTCGAGGGCATGGGTCGCCGGCCCGACGCCGCGCGCGAGTACGCCGCCTTCCTGCAGGGCGGCGCGCAAGGCGAGGCGGCGAGCTATGCGCAGGGGCGGCTGAAGGCCTGGGGCTACCTGAAGTAGCGGGCGCGTCCGCGCGTCCTGCCCTGCCCCGGCCAAGCGGGAGAACCCGCGGGCGGTGAGAATCCCACCGGCATGAACCCTGGTCTGCTGTACGCCTTCGCCGCCTTCGGCATCTGGGGCCTGTTCCCGCTGTACCTGCGCGAACTGGCGAGCGTGCCGCCGCTCGAGGTCGTGGTGCACCGCTCGGTGTGGTCGCTGCTGCTGCTGCTGGTCGTGCTCACCGTCATGCGACGCTGGGCCTGGTTGCCGGCTTTGCGGCGGGAGCCGCGCAGATGGCTCGTCTTCGTCGCCAGCGCGCTGCTGCTGAGCGTGAACTGGCTCGTCTACGTCTACGCCGTCGTCAACGGCCACGTGCTGGATGCGAGCCTCGGTTACTTCATCAACCCGCTGGTGAGCGTGCTGCTGGGCGTGCTGGTGCTGCGCGAGCGGCTGCAGCCGGCGCAGTGGCTGGCGGTGGCGCTGGCCGCGGCCGGCGTCCTGTGGCTGACCATCGACTCCGGCCGCCTGCCCTGGGTGGCGCTGATCCTGGCGCTGAGCTTCGGGCTCTACGGCCTGCTGCGCAAGACGGCGCCGCTGGGTGCGCTCGAAGGCCTGACGCTGGAGACGATCGTGCTGGCGCCGCTGGTGTTGCCGCTTCTGGTGTGGTTCACGCTGCAACCGGGCGGCGCGATGGCGCGCGGCGACTGGACGCTGAATGCGCTGCTGCTCCTGGCCGGGCCGCTGACGGCGCTGCCGCTGCTGCTCTTTGCCGCCGCGGCGCGGCGCCTGCCGCTGGCCACCGTCGGCCTGATGCAGTACATCTCGCCGACGGTGCAGTTCGTCCTCGGCATCACCGTCTTCCGCGAGCCGATGCAGCCGGCGCGGCTCATCGGCTTCGTCTTCATCTGGACCGCGCTGGCGGTCTACAGCGGCCACGCCTGGTGGGCGTCGCGGCAACTGGCGGCACGATTGGCGCGCGCGGCGTAGGCGGCCCGGCGGCGCGGGATCAGGCGAGCCCGAGCAGTTGCCGCGCCAGCGCGTGCACGCGCGCAGCCGGGTCGGCGAGCTCGCGCAGGATGCCGAAGTGGTCGGCGCCCGGAACGGTTTCGCACGCCGGCACGGCGGTCGGCCCCCAGACGTCGCGGATGAGCTGGTTCTGGCGCCGGAACTCCTCGCTCTCCAGCGCCCCGGCGACCGCGATCAGCTTGCCCTTGGGGCGCGGGAAGAAGGCCGGGCTGAGGCGCTTCACCGTGGCCGGCGTCAGTCCCAGGTCGCGCAGGAAGGGCGCATGGCGCAAGGGCTCGAGGTCGTAGAGGCCCGAGATCGACAAGGCTCCCTGCACCAGTTGCGCCGGCAGGTCCTCGGCGATCTGCTTCCAGCGGCAGCAGAGCATCATCGTCGCCAGGTGGCCGCCCGCGGAGTGCCCGGCGACGACGATGCGCTTGGGGTCGCCGCCATGCTCGGCCGCGTGGCGCCAGGTCCATTCGAGCGCGTGCGCCACGCTCAGCGTGATCTGCTCGAGGGTCGCCGCCGGCGCAAGCGGATAGTTGGGCACGACGACGAGGGCGCCGCCCGCGGTGAACGAAGGCGCGACGAAGGACGCGTCCGCCTTGTCGAGCGCGCGCCAATAGCCGCCGTGCAGGAATACGAGCACCGGTGCCGCCGTCGCGGTGGTCGGGAACAGGTCCAGCGTCTGGCCGGCGCCCTCGCCGTAGCGTAGATCCAGCACGGCCGGCGCATGTGCGCGCGTGTGCGCCGATGCGGCCGCCCACTTGCCGATGTGCGCGGCGGCATCGGGCACCGCGGCGCGGGCGTTGTACTGCTGGTCGAGCCAGTCGGGGTCATTCATGCGTCGCATCGGGCGTGCCTCTTCGGAGTCGGGGTTGCTGCGCGCAATGGTATGTGCAGCGCCGGCCCGCGCGGGGAGCGCGCGCCGCGAAGCTGCTATAGTGTCCGGCTTGTCGGGGACGTAGCTCAGCTGGGAGAGCGTCGCGTTCGCAATGCGAAGGTCGGGAGTTCGATCCTCCTCGTCTCCACCACTATTCAGCGCCCAACCGTTCTCGGTTGGGCGTTTCCATTTCCGGGGTCCGCAGACGACGCGGGGTTCCGGGCCATTCTGCGTGTGCCGCCAGTCGTCGAGCAAGGGGCCATGACGCGGCCGGTTCGCCCCTGTTCCGCCCTATCTTCTCTCGAAACCTGCGCCAACTTCTTCGTCGTGGCACACGCACGCGGCCTTGTGTGCCCGCAACTTGCGCGCGTGCCATTGCCATCGGTTGTCCAGCGAACTTGGAGCAGCAATCCATCACGCCAACGCGCCCACCGCGCAGGGCATCGAATACAAGCCTGCGCGTTGCTGCGTGACCACGAGGGCAACGTAGGCAGCGTGCTGCGCCGCAGGTTCCGGCTTGCCCTTGTCCTTCGACTTGATCTTGAACAGGTCGCTCGGTTTCGCGCTGTTCAAGCCGGCGCGTTGCATGATCCGTTCCGCCGTCGTGGCCTCGCCCTTGAACGACCACAGCGCCTCGAACACCTTGGCCTGACCGTCGGTGAACCGGATCGGTGTGCCGTTGCCGTCCGGCAGCGTCGCCCACTTGAAGTCCGCCGAAAACGGCCCGTTCACCGGCGTGGCCGGATCGGCGACCGCCGGTCGCGCGGACGGTGCCGCCTCGCCGACGAGCGCGATCCCGCCGCCATAGAAGGTGAAGCGCTCCTCCAGCGCCAACCACCCCACACCCGCGCCGAAGGGCGATCCGCGCGTCGTGCGCGGCCTTGGCGTGATCACGCGGATGTCGCCGCCGGCGACGCGCACCCGATCCAGCAACGCTGGTTCTTGCAGCACGCGCGTCAGATCGCGGGCCAGCAGCACGGGCGAGCGGCGGGCCTCGCCCAGCCGCCACACGCCGTCGCCCAGATCATCGATGCCGTCGCGGCTTTCGATGCCGAGCGCGAGGCGCAGCTTCTGGCGCAACCATTCCTCGTCCAAGGCCAACGCCGCACCATCGTTCGCTTCGACGGCCACGGGCCCGCAGTCCGGGCAACGGCACATACGTCCACCTCGACCATCGCCCCAGACCTGCGCCCGATGCTGCTGACAATGAGGACAGAGGACGAACGACTGATCGACGACCGTCGGCTTGACGGCCTTGCCGAGAACGGACAGTGCGGCGGCGTCGCGCGGCGACAGCGTGTTGCGCAGCACGGGCGTGCCGCCCGCGAACAGACGGCAGACCAAGGCCCAGGCATCGTGCCCCGCCATCGATCAGTCCTCGAACGCCGAGGAGGA
>WBZO01000909.1_pt1 | contig 40190 bp, 35 predicted proteins | sample 5204261 | NCBI WGS metagenome assembly WBZO01 (sample SAMN12412400, study PRJNA552823) | activated sludge metagenome | isolation source: activated sludge from anammox sidestream of wastewater treatment plant... | place: USA: North Carolina | collected 2017-09
CGTTCTATGACCTGCTCGATCGCCGTGGCGACGAGTGGTACGTGGAGCGCGCGCGGCGGGCCGGGAATGCCGAATCCGGACATGCGGAAGCACCGCATGCCGTGGAGTCCTGCGCATGACACTGGCCGAACTCAGCCTGCGCCGTCCGGTGACGGCGATCATGTTCTTCGTGTCGATGTTCGTGGTCGGCCTGATTGCGGCGTTTCGCCTGCCGCTGGAGAAGTTTCCATCGATCGATGCGCCATTTCTGTTCGTGCAGATTCCGTATCCAGGCTCCACCCCGGCTGAAATCGAGCGCACGATTTCGCGCCCGGTGGAGGAGGCGCTGGCGACGATTCCGGGCATCAAGCGCATGGAATCCTCGTCCACCGCCGAGGCCGCGCAGATCTTCATCGAGTTCAAATGGGGAGAATCCACGGCCATCAAGGCAGTGCAGGCGCGCGAAAAGATCGATGCGATCCGTGCCGAACTGCCGTCGGACGTGCAGCGCTATTTCGTACGGAAATTCTCCACCTCGGACGAGCCGGTGCTGCAGCTGCGCATTGCCTCGAAGGGGGCGGACCTGTCCAATGCCTACGAGCTCATCGATCGTGAAATCAAGCGGCCGCTGGAACGCATTCCCGGCGTGGCCAGCGTGGACATTTCCGGCATTGGCAAGCCGGAGGTGCAGATCGAGTTGTCCGCCGACCGGCTCAGCGCCCATCACATCGGCCTCAACGAGCTGTATCGCAAATTGAATGCGGCCAATTTCTCCCTGTCGGCCGGGCAGATCAACGCGGGTGACATGCGCTATCGGGTCGAGCCACAAGGGCAGTGGCGCAGCCTGGACGACATTCGCGCCATTCCAGTCAACGACCAAGGACTCAAGCTGGGGGACATTGCCAGCGTGACCCTGCGTCCGGAGCGCGTGGATTTTGCGCGGCGGCTGGATGGCAAGGCGGCCATCGGCATCGATATCCGCCGCGAGCGCAATGCCAATCTCGTCGACGTGGGCAGCGCGGTCATGGCCGAAGTGAAGCGCATCCAGACTTCGCCGGAGCTGCACGGCGTGCAGGTCTATGCGATGGAAAGCCAAGCGGAAAGCGTGACCAGTTCGCTGTCGCAACTGGCACGGGCCGGCCTGGAAGGCACCCTGCTGTCGGTGATCGTGCTGTTTTTTTTCCTGCGCGACTGGTCATCGACGCTGATGGTGTCGTTGGCGATCCCGATCTGTTTCGTGATGACGCTGGGCTGCATGTATTTCCTTGGCATCAGCCTCAACGTGCTGTCAATGATGGGATTGCTGCTGGCCATCGGCATGCTGGTCGACAATGCCGTGGTCGTCGTCGAGAGCATCTACCAATTCCGCGAAAAACATCCGGATCGACCTTGGTACAGCGCTGTGCAAGGCACCCAGGCAGTCGGAGTGGCCATTGCCGCTGGCACGCTTTCCAGCGTGGTGGTGTTCCTGCCCAACATTTTCGGCGAAACCAACAATATTTCGATTTTCCTGTCGCAGGTGGCGATCACCATGTCGATCGCGCATCTGGCGTCGTGGCTGGTGGCGGTCAGCCTGGTGCCGATGTTTGCATCGAAACTGCCACCCCCGAAATTCATCGGTCATGAAAACTCCATCACGCGCTTGCGCGAACGCTACGGCCGAGTGGTTGGCTGGACGCTTGCGCATCGCCGCTGGACCATGCTGGCCCTGCTGGGCATGGTGTTCGCCAGCTTCGTGCCGATGATGCTCACCAAGTACGACATGTTCAATGGCGGCGAATCCCGCCGGTTGCAGCTGGTCTACAAGCTCAACGCCAACTACCGCCTGCAGGATCTAAAGCCGGAGATTGTCAGGATCGAGAAATTCCTCGATGCCAACCGCGAGCGATTCCAGATCAGCTCGATCTATTCCTGGTACTCGGAGAGCGGCGATGCGGCAACCCGCATTCTGCTCGTTCCACCCAAGCCAGGAGTGCTGGAGTGGATCAAGGGCATGTTCGGATATGGCAGCACGCGCCTGGCGAGTGCAATCCAGGAGGAAATCCGCAATGAGCTGCCGCGCCTGGCGATTGGTCGGATCGGCTTTGATGAGGATGGAGACAACAGCCTTGGTGGAGGCGTCGACATTTCTCTGATCGGTGATTCGATCGATGAACTGCGCGGTCTGTCGGACAGTGCCGTCAATGTGCTGTCGCATCTTCCGAGCCTGCGTGATGTGCGCCTGGACAAGGGCAATGGCGATCGTGAAATGCAGACGCACGTCGATCGCGTGCGCGCCAAGCAGTATGGGTTCGATGCCCAGACTGTCGCCGATTACCTACAGATTGCATTGCGCGGCATGCCGCTGCGCGATTTTCACGCGGACGATCGCCAGCTGCCGGTCTGGCTGCGGTTCCAGGGTGGCGATACGCGCAGCATGGCCGGCCTGTCCGATTTCAAGCTGCGCGCGCCAGACGGCACGCAGGTGCCGCTGCTGTCGATGCTGCGCACCAACTCGAAGGAAACCCCGTCGGCAATCCAGCGCACCGATCGCATGACCTCGCTCAAGATCGTCGCCAATCTTGCCGAGGGAAAGACCATGCCCGATGCACGTCGGGAGATTTCCCAGGCGATGAATGCGATGGCACTGCCCCCCGGCTATCGCTGGAGTTTCGGGCAGGGGTTCGATCGTGCTGACCAGGCTGGCCAGCAGATGCTCTTCAATACGCTGATCGCCCTGATTCTCGTCTATGTGGTGATGTGCGCGATGTTCGAATCGATGATCTATCCGACGGCCATCCTCACCACCTTCGTGTTCTCGGTGTTCGGCGTGTTCTGGCTGTTCTGGCTGACCGGCACCACCTTCTCGATCATGGCAGCCATCGGCATTCTGATTCTGATGGGAGTGGTCGTGAACAATGGCATCGTCATGATCGTGCACATCAACCAGTTGCGCCATGAGGGCCACCTGCGCGACCAGGCGTTGATTCTGGGGGCCCAGGAACGGCTGCGCCCGGTGCTGATGACGATGGCGACGGCAATTCTCGGCATGCTTCCACTCGCGCTGGGTGGGGCCGAGGCGTGGAGCAATGGGCCGCCCTATTTCCCGATGGCGCGAGCCATTGCCGGCGGGTTGGCGTTTTCGACCGTGGTCACCCTGCTGGCGCTGCCGTGCATCTACTCATTGCTTGATGATGCGCGGCTCTGGATGCGCGGCGTCATTGCCGCCGCGCGCGAGGGTGTGGCGACGGATTCCGCTCAGGGCAGAGATTCGAGCACGGCGCTCAACGCATCCTGAAGGCGCATATCGAGCTGCGGATCGGAGACGGCATCCAGCTCTGCCCAGCGTGCGAGCAGTGCGGTCAGTTCCTGCGCCGGGTCGAGCGCATCCTGCCCGCGCATGCGGGCAGCGAGGCGTTCGACCTGGCGCAGCCGGCGTCGCTCCTGATCCTGTGCCGGCGAAGGGGCGCCGGCCAAGGCTTCGAGTTCGACGAGCACATCGCGGTGCGCTTCGTCATCGGCGGCATTGGTCACAGGATTGCCGGCCAACGCGGCATCGAAGCGGCGGCGCAGGAGAGGCATGGCGGCATCGCCGGAGGCGGCGTCCTGCCATTGCGACTGCAGGGAATCGCTGGGCTGGGCGGCGGTTTCGGCCGCACGGCACAGGCGATAGCACGCCTGCCAAGCGGAAAAACGTGCGTGGCGGCGTGCACGATCGCGTCGGGTGGCCTGTTCGCGCAAGCGCGTCAGTGCGGTGTCATGGCGCTGGCGCAGATCCGCGTCACCGACACGCAAGGCAGCCCAGGCCGCTTCGATGCGTGCAAGCGCGCCACGCTCAGGCTCCGCCGCCGCGGCCAGTGTTTCGAGTTCGGTGCACAAGGTCACGGCTTGGGCGTGAAGCTCATGCTCGCGCTGCATCCGTTCGCTGCGCTGCGCATCGAGTTGCGCGAATATCCGGTCGATGCAAGCGCGAAACTGCGTCCACTGAGCCTGATCGCGCGCGCGTCTGCCATTGCCGATCTCACGCCAGCGTTGCTGCAGTTCGCGGGCGCTGGCGGCGGCGCCTCGCGGCATCTGTTCGAACAGGGCCTGCGCCTGCGCGATCAATGCGGTCTTGGTGGCTTCGATGCCGGCATCGTGACGTGCGGTATGCGCGTCGAGCATGCCCAATGCGGATTTGAGCGATTGCGCCAGAACCTTGCGCTCGCGCGGCTCGATGCGGTCGAGCGAACGCAGGGCGTCAACCGTTTCCCGACGCAAGGCCGTCACGTCGCTCATTGCGGCATCTTCCGCGGGCAGTGCGGCGATGCGGCCGAGCAGGGTGGTCAATTGCGCGGCGTGGCCTTCGCGCAGTTCCTGTCGCTTGCGGAAATAACCTTGCGCCGGTTCGAGCGCGGCGCGGCAGGCGGTGTGGAAGCGGCGTGCCAGGCCGCCCGGGCGGGCGCTGCCGGCTTCGACCTGGTCCAGTTGCTGCCATTCGCGCCGGGCGTCGTGCACCTTGGCGGCCACCGCGTCGGGATGCAGGCCACTGCCCGGCAGGGCTTCGATTTCTTCGCACAGCTGACGGCGTCGCTGTGCATCGGCCCAATGCTGCCAGCGCGACAGCTCGGCATAGCGTGCCTGTGCGTGATCCAGGGCCTGCGCGAGCGCGGCGGGGAGGGGATCTTCGATCTGCGCGCGCAGTGCATCGATGCGCGCCTTGGCGGCATGCGCCCGCGCAGAGGCTCCGGCATCGAGCGCCTGGCTGCATTCTTGCTGTGCCTGCTGCAGCTCTTGGAGCAAGGCGCGCTGCCGTTCGCGGTGTTCGCGTCGCGCGGCCTGGGCCTCGTCGAGCGAGGCCGCAAAGCGTGCCTGGGCCAGGAGATTGGCCGCCACGTCGGCAGGTTCCGGCGTGGGCACTGCGGCGGCTTCCGCCTTGGGAGCGGTGGCCTCCGTGACGGTGGCATCGATGGCATCGACGGGCGGAGGGGCTGCGACATCCGGGCTCGGAGCCGGGCGCGGTGCGCGGGCGGTGGCCAGCAGATGGCGCGCCGTTGCAAAGCGGGCTTGCAGTGGAGCCGGCATGCGGGACTGGAGGGCATCCCACTGCGCGATCAGGGCTTCTTCCTCGGCCTGGGCCAGCGGCGCGCGCAGACACTGTTCGATGCGTTCGCACAGCTGCCGCCCATGCTGCTGCAGGGTGTCGTCGTCGCCGCGCGCAATGCGCAGGGATTGAATGCGCTCGCGCGCCCGGCGGCTGAGTTGCTTGTCGGTCTTGCGGGCGCGTTCGGCGATGCGTTCGAGCTGCCTTTCGTCATCGATGCGCTCGATCAAATGCAGACGGATGGCGGGATCGGCATCCTCCAGTGCGCGCGCGAGCAGCAGGGTGGGCTTGTCGATGCGCTCGAGTGCGGCGCGGCGCAATTCCGGTTCAGCGGCCTGCACGGCCATGCGCTCGATGAGCTCGGCATCATCCTGGGCCCGCAGCAGGCGCAGGCGCTCGGCGGCGGGAGGTGATGCGGCGTGGATTCCGGTCAGCAGGTCGAGCCACAGGGCACGTGCGTGCTTGCGCACTTCGACGTCAGGATCGTCGCTGGCCATGCGTTGCGCCAGGGCTGGATCGGCGATGCGGCGCAATGCGTTCAGTCGCACTTGTGCGTCGTCATCCTCCCGCGCCAGGCGTGCCAGATCGGCGATCAGCTCGGGAGCCGACTCTCGGGCGACGGCGTCGCGCCGTACCGTTGCATCCTTGGCCAGCCAGCGAGGTTTCTTGAACAGATGAGTCAGGATCATGCGGGTTTGACGACAATTGTGCGATGGGCGAAGGCTGGCACGGAAAAGCGGTCAGAACAGGCTTCTGATGATGTGGATGCCGGCGGTGTATTCGCCGATCAGCGTGCCGAGCGTGACGAACATGAAGTTGAGCAAGGTGCGTGCGATGCGGTTTTTCCACCAACCGCTCCAATGCGCCACATCGTCGCGCAGCGTATCGAAGTCGGCCACCCGTGGTTTGCGCAGCCAAGCCTCGACACCTGCGCTGATGGCTGAAGCCGGAATGCCGGGACGGAATGGCTTGAGGGGGGCGGCGATGAAGGCAGCCAGTACGCTGAGTGGATGCGCAGCCGCGGCGATTGCGCCCAATGCGGCAAAGCCGCCGGTGAACAAGGTCCAGGCGAGCAGGGCGTCGGTGCCGGCGCGTGCGCCGCGCGTGAAGGCAAGGCCGATGGCGCCGGCGATGACGACGAAGATCAGGCTGGTCACGATCTTTGGCCAGCGCGAAGGCGGTGGGGTAGTGGCCAGCTGGTCGATGAGTGGCCTTGGAATTTCATTTTGCACGGCCAGCTCGCGCTCGATGCCTTCGAGATGGCCGGCGCCGATGACCACCAGCACCTTGCGCGCGGTGCTGTCGATCGATTGTTCGCGCAGTCGCGCCGTCATGTAGCGATCACGTTCGGCGATCAGCGCCTCGAACAGCGGTGGGGATTCGCGTGCGAACTCGTTGAACATGCTGCCCAGCAAGTCGCCCTGCTTGAGCTTTTCGATTTCGTCCTCGCTCACATCTTCGCGGGTGAGTACGCTGGCGCCAAGGCCGCCGATGATCGACAGGCGGTCGAGGAAACCGACGCTGCGGTAGGCGCGCTTGAGGGTGATGCCGATTTCGCGGTCGATCAGCCAGATCGGCAGATTCCGGCTGCGCGCGCCATCGATCGCGGCCTTCATTTCGGCGCCGGGTTCGATACCGAACTGTTCGGCAAGCCGGCGCTGGAATGCCGACAGGGCGAGGTTGGCGGCGATCAGGCCGACCTTGCGCTGGCGGATCACCTGGAACAGGTCGAGGCGACGAAAGGCTTCGGGGTCGTTGATCGATTGATAGCGCGGCTCGCACAGCTCGACGGCCACGGCGTCGAACGTCTCGCGTTCGAGCATGGCCCGCACCGCATCGGCGCTTGCGCGCGAGACGTGCGCCGTGCCAAGCAGCACATATTCGATGCCGCCGCGGTTGACGCGCGCGATCGGTTGGGCGGACAGGGAGTCATCAGGCGGCGCGACGGTTGCCGCAAGGGTGGGGGCGTGCATGATCAGTCGCGGTAACGCTTGACGAGGTCGGCATAGGCGTCGATGCGGCGATCGCGCAGGAACGGCCAGATGCGACGCACGTTTTCGCTGCGCGCAAGATCCACATCGGCGAGCAGCAGCTGCGGCGTGTCGCCGTCGGTGCGCGCAAGGAATTCACCTTGCGGGCCGGCAACGAAGCTGGAGCCCCAGAAAGCGATGCCGCGACCGCCGTCGGGCGCCGCTTCGAAGCCGCCACGATTGCACGACAGCACCGGCAGACCGTTGGCTACGGCATGACCGCGCTGGACGGTGATCCAGGCGTCGCGCTGGCGCTCCTTTTCGGCCGGCTCATCGGCCGGATCCCAGCCGATTGCCGTGGGATAGAGCAGCAGATCCGCCCCGGCCAATGCCATCAGGCGCGCACCTTCGGGATACCATTGATCCCAGCACACCAGGACTCCCAGCCTGCCGACGCTGGTGGCGATGGGTTCAAAGCCCAGATCGCCAGGCGTGAAGTAGAACTTTTCGTAGAACGCCGGGTCGTCGGGAATGTGCATCTTGCGGTAGCGTCCGGCGATCTCGGTCGAACGATCGAACACGACTGCGGTGTTGTGGTACAGGCCGGGCGCCCGGCGCTCGAACAGCGAGGCCACGACCACCAGCCTGAGTTCGGCGGCGAGTGCGCCGATGCGCTGCGTGCTGGGGCCGGGAATCGGTTCCGCACGATCGAACTCGTCGACGCTTTCGTGCTGGCAGAAATAGGGGCCGTTGTGCAGTTCCTGCAGCAAAACCAGCTGCGCGCCCGCTGCGGCGGCCTTGCGCAAGCCGGCTTCGATTGCGTCGAGATTGGCATCGCGGCTGCCGCGGTCGATTTCCTGCAGCAGCGCGACCTTGATGAGATTGGCCATCGGTGAAGCTACCTGTACAAGCAATCGCCGATGGTAGCGCGAATCGGCGATCTGGCGCGGATTTCAGTCGGCCAGTGCGCCGGCCGGCACTTGCATGGTCAGACAGTGCACGCTGCCGTTCTGCCAGATCAGTTCGCGCGCATCGACGGCCACGACGCGGCGCCCCGGGTGCGCCGCGGCAACGACGGCCTGTGCGCGCTCGTCGGCTGCGTCGCCGTAGGCCGGCATGACCACGCCATCGTTGAGGATCAGGTAGTTGGCATACGAGGCCGCGAGACGGCGGCCTTCGTCGAGAATCGGGCGTGCCCAGGGCAGGGACAGCAGGCGGTAGGGACGGCCGGTGCTGGTACGCAGCGCAGCCAGTTCCTCGCGCATGCGCAGCAGTTCGGCATAGTGCGGATCGGAGGCATCGTCACAGGCCTGGAACACGATCGTGTCGTCGGGGGCCAGTCGCGCCAGGGTGTCGATGTGCGCGTCAGTGTCGTCGCCTTCGAGATAGCCGTGCTCCAGCCAGAGCACGCGCTCGACCTGGAAGGCGTCCCGCAGCACAGCGTCCATTGCCGCGCGACTCATCTGCGGATGACGCTGATGCAGGCAGCGCCACGTCGTCAGCAGGCTGCCGCGGCCATCCGATTCGATGGCGCCACCTTCGAGAGCCCAGTCGATGCGCCGATGTTCGGCGTGTGCGGCGAAGATTCCAGCCTCGCGCAGCGTCTGCACGAGACGGTCATCACGACCGCCTTCGTACTTGCCACCCCAGCCGGTAAAGCGAAAGTCGAGCAGGCGGAAGGCATGCTCATCGACGAGCGTGATCGGGCCGGAGTCGCGCAGCCAGGTGTCATCGTAAGCCGCTGTCACGAAACGCAACCGCGCGCGATCGACGCCGGCTTGCGCCAGCAGGGCGTCCGCACGCTCGCGCGTGGCCGGATCGGCGGTGCAGACGATCAGCGGCTCGAAATCCGCGATTGCGGCGGCCAGCGCCGTGTAGGCGCGCTCGATGCGCGGCAGGCGCGGCCCCCAATCGGTAGTCGCATGCGGCCAGGCGATGATCACTCCCGCCTGCCGTTCCCACTCGGCAGGCAGGCGATACGACGCTAAGGTCATCTGGATGCCGACTGCGCGGCATCAGCCACCGTGTGGATGACGCGATTGCGTTCGAAATACACGGTGTAGCCGGTGTAGCGCCAGCGGTTGATGGTCGGATGGCGCGGCGCATCGCCACCGGCTGCCGGCAGCTTTTCGCTGGGCGCGCCGAAGCGGCGCTCGACCTGGGCCATGGTCATGCCGCGAGTGGGCACGCTGCTGTGGCTGTCGACGTCGTAATGATGACGCTTGGCACGCGCGGGCTTGGCCGGAGCGGCTGCCTTGGCTGTCGGTGCAGCGTTGTCGGCGGCTTGGGCATGGGCGGTCGAAACCGCGAAGGTAGCGCCGACGAGGAACGGCACCATCATCACAATGGACTTGCGGATCATGCGTCAATTCCTTGTAGATCAAGGGAAAGTGGCCAAAGGCACACCCGCGCTTTGTAGCAGAACCGCTTTCGTCTTTCCACGAGGATTCATCGAATTTGCGGCGCCGATAAAACAAAAGGGCCGCTGTGCGGCCCCTTGCAGTCTCAATGACCGTCAGGCTCAGCGCTGGCGGGCCTTGAAACGCGGATTGCTCTTGCAGATCACGAAGACCTTGCCACGACGGCGCACAACCTTGCAGTCGCGATGGCGGCTCTTGGCGGATTTTAGGGACGACAGCACTTTCATGGAGAACGCCTCGGAACAGGATTTCTGGAAAAGGTAAACGCCGGATACTACGCGGTTTGTCGATCTTTTGGAAGATGCTTCGAAGATCTGGCGCAGCTGGGCTGTTCCCTGGATTGGCACTAGAATTATGCAGTATGTATATTATGTAAAATCATCTAGAGCGCAGCGAGCCAGGCCACGAACTGCGCCTCACCCCAGATTTCGACGCCCAGCTCGCGTGCCTTGTCGAGCTTGGATCCGGCGGCTTCGCCGGCCACCACATAGCTGGTTTTCTTGGACACGCTGCCCGCGACCTTGGCGCCGAGGGCTTCCAGCCGTGCCTTGGCCTCGTCGCGCGTCATGCTACTCAGTGTCCCGGTCAGCACGACCGTCTTGCCTTCCAGTGGCCCTGCGGCTGCGTCGCCGGCCTGCCCGATGGCCTCCAGCAGCTCCTCACGCGCGTGGGCGACTTGTTGCATCAGGTTTTGCAGATCGGCAGTCTGCAGCTGCGCCAGCACGGACGTGGCAACGTCGAGCGGCAACCCGGCGGCCGTCAGGACGGCCGTGTCGACCGCGCCGAGCGCCCGAAAGGACGGACAGACCTGTGCCAGCTGTGCGGCACGCAGCGGTGTCAGCTTGGGGATTTCGAATTGCGCCCACAGCGTGCCGGGATCGAGCGCGGCGCGCAGCTTGGCGCTGGGCGCCTGCGCATCGGCAATGACCACGCCGCGTTCGAGCAATTCGTCGATGACCTTCTGATTGGCGGCCTGTTCGAAGAATGCCGCGATCGCGTGTGCGACTTCGCTGCCGACATCGGGCACCAGCTTGAGCAGCGGCCATGGCAGGTGGCGGATGCGCGATAGCGACCCGAACCACTGGGCCAGCACCTTGGCCGTGCTTTCGCCCACATGCGTGATGCCCAGCGCATACAGGAAGCGGGCCAGCGTCGTGTGTCGGCTGGCATCGATGGCGGCGATCAGGTTTTCGGCCCATTTGGTGGCGATTCGGCCGGACTTGACCGTTTCCGGAATGCTGCCGTCACGCACGTCGGCACGGCGCTTCATTTCGAGCAGATCGTCGAGGGTGAGCCGGTACAGATCGGAAACGCTGTTCAGGAATCCGAATTCACCCAGATCCTCGATGTAGCGCTCGCCCAAACCGTCGATATCCATCGCGCGTCGGCTGGCGAAATGGAACACCGCGCGGCTGCGCTGCGCGGCGCAGGCCAGTTCGCCCGTGCAGCGCGCGACCGATTCGCCGGGCTCGCGCACGATATCCGAGCCGCAGATCGGGCAGCGACTCGGCATTTGCCAAGTCATGGCGTCGGCAGGACGCAGGTCGGGAACCACGCGCACGACTTCGGGGATCACATCGCCAGCACGGCGCACGATCACGGTGTCGCCTACCCGCACATCCAGGCGCGCCACCTGATCGGCATTGTGCAGCGTGGCATTGGTCACGGTGACGCCGCCGACGAACACCGGTGCCAATCGTGCGGTTGGGGTGGCGGCACCGGTGCGGCCGATCTGGATGTCGATGGCCTCGACCGTGGTCTGCTGCTCCTGTGCCGGAAATTTGTGCGCAATGGCCCAGCGCGGCGTGCGACCGACAGAGCCCAGGGCGCGCTGGGATGCCAGATCGTCGAGTTTGTAGACGACGCCGTCGATGTCGAACGGCAAGGCGTCCCGCTGCTGACCGATGCGGGCGTAGTAGGCCAGACACCCCTGCACACCCTGTGCGCAGGCCACCAGCGGGCTGACCGGGAAGCCCCAGTCGCGCAGTCGACCGAGCATCGCCGAGTGCGAGTCGGGCAGCGCCGCATCGCCGTGAACGACGCCAAGGGCATAGGCGTAAAAGGCCAGTGGCCGCTGCGCGGTGATGCGGGGATCGAGTTGGCGCAGGCTGCCGGCGGCCGCATTGCGTGGGTTGACCAGCGGCTTGATTTTGCCTCCCGAGGCTCGCGCCCTGGCGTTCCAGGCCTCGAACCCGGCACGCGGCATGTAAACCTCGCCGCGCACTTCGAGCACGTCGGGCCAGTCGCTGCCGCGCAGGGCCAGGGGAATGGCGGGAATCGTGCGCAGGTTGGCGGTCACGTCCTCCCCTCTTTCGCCATCCCCGCGCGTTGCGCCCCGCACGAAGCGACCCTGCTCGTAACGCAGGCTGATTGCCAGGCCGTCGAATTTCGGCTCGACCGAGAACAGCAGGTCGGGGCGATGCAGGCGCTCGTCGATCCTGCGCACGAAGTCCTCGACCTCCTCCGCGCTGAATGCGTTGGCCAGCGACAGCATGGGCAGCTCGTGCCGCACTTCGGCAAATTCATGCGCGGGTGCGGCTCCGACCCGCTGCGTGGGCGAGTCGGGCGTCACCAGCTCGGGATGCTCGGCTTCGAGTGCTTCAAGCTCGCGCATCAGGCGGTCGTATTCGACATCGGCGATCTGCGGGTCGTCGAGTACGTGATAGCGATAGCTGGCTTCGGCAAGGCGTGCGCGTAGCGCGGCAGCTCGTTCGGTGACAGGCAGTGGAGATTCCATCCGTGCAGTGTAGCGACTTGCCGCATGGCGGCGTGACGACGATGAGCCATCCACGGCACACTCGGTGCAGGTGTTGATCGGAGGATGCGATGGCGAAGAAGCACTGGACAGCCTTTCCCCATGCAAGCAAGGCGTTCGATTACGCGGGCGACAAGCTCGCCAAGGCCTGGAAGGATCTGCATGCGGGCGACCAGGAACCATATCCCGATGAAAAGCGCATCGCTCTCGCATTGAAGGCCAACCCGAAGCTGGGCAAGGATGCGGCCACGATCGCTGCACAATTGCAGGATGCATGGCGCGCGTTCCATCGCGGCGATTTCCAGGAGGCCTACGAGCAAGGCTGTGCGCTCAAGGCGCTTGGTGCCTCGGTGGCGATCAAGGCTGGCGGCATCCACGCCACCTATCTGCTCGATGACGAAAAGGCCAAGACGGCACGTTACGAAGAGCTCATCACGCTGGCCGATGCGGCGGTTTCCGCGCTGCCCGACGAGGCCAACAGCCATTACCGCCGCGCCTTCGCCATTGGACGCCTGAGTCAGACGATCTCGATCACCAAGGCGCTTGCGCAAGGCCTGGCTGGCAAGGTGCGCGAGGCACTCGATGCCACGCTGGACAGGGCGCCCAAGCACGCCGAGGCGGAAACCGCGCTCGGTCTGTATCACGCCGAGATCGTCGGCAAGGTGGGCGGCATGCTGGCCAAGCTGACCTACGGCGCCAGTGCAGCCGAGGCGGAAAAGCATCTCAAGCAGGCGTTGAAGCTCACGCCGAACGCGCCTGTTGCCTGGGTGGAATACGGCAACGGCCTGCTGTTGCTGCATGGCGAAAAGCGCGAGGATGAAGTCGCCGAGGCGTGGAACAAGGCGGCCCAGCTCAAGCCCCGTGATGCCATGGAAGCCCTGGATGCCGCCTGGGCGCGGGAACAGCTCGAATGAAGCCGGGCGCGATCACCACGCGCTGATCGCCTGCCCTGCGTCAACGCCGGCTGCGGAAGAAATCGCGCAGCAGCGTACCGGCCTCCTCCGCCAGCAACCCGCCTTCCACGGCGATGCGATGGTTGTGACGGTCGCTGATCAGCGTATCGAACACGCTGCCCGCGGCGCCGGTCTTCGGATCGGTGGCCGCATACACGACACGCGCCACGCGGGCATGCACCAAGGCGCCTGCGCACATCACGCAGGGTTCCAGGGTTACATACAGGGTTGAACCGGTCAGTCGGTAGTTGCCGGTCCGCTGGCCGGCGTCGCGCAGCGCCTGGATCTCGGCATGCGCACTCGGATCGTTGCCGAGAATCATGCGATTGCGCCCTTCGCCGATGACCTGGTCGTCGCGCACCAGCACGGCTCCGACCGGCACCTCGCCATCGATGTCACGGGCCTGCATGGCCAGTGCCAGGGCGTGCTGCATCCATTGCACATCGTGGTTGCTGAAAGTCTGCAAGGTCATGACAGCCCGCCTCATGTGGCCGTGAATGCGGCCTGTGGCGGCCTGTCCGGCGCGGATTCTAACGGCAGGCACGATTTAGATCGGCGTTGAAGGCGGGCTTGCACTCGGAAAATCAACTGTGCATACTGTTACTACTTCATATGCACAGAAAGCTCACATGCTCTTGCTGTCAGCGAGCGATCCTCGCCCCATGTACCAGCAGATTTCCGACCAGATAACGGCCCGCGTCATGGCCGGTGACTGGCGTCCGGGACAGGCCCTGCCCTCGATCCGCGAGCTTGCCGCCAGCAGTGGCGTCAGCGTGATCACGGTCAAGCGCGCGTATGCGGATCTGGAACGCGCCGGCATCATCTGCACGCGCCACGGCAAGGGCTCGGTCGTTGCCGAACAGCCCGATCAGGCGCGCGGCCTGCTCGAAGCGCATCTGGATACGCAACTTACCGAGGCCGTGGCCACGGCGGCCCGGCTGGGGCTTGATCGCCCGACCGTGCATCAGCGTCTGGATGGCGTGCTCGATGCCAATGGCTACCAGACGGAACCCGTGCACTCCTCATCCACCACGCAACCCAATGGAACGTCCCGATGACCCCCGCCTTTCGCATTGATGGCGTCACCAAGCATTACCCGCAATTCTCGCTGCGCGACGTGTCGCTGACCTTGCCCGAAGGGCAGATCATGGGGCTGGTTGGCGTCAATGGCGCCGGCAAGACCACCTTGCTGCGACTGCTGATCGGCCTTGCCGCCGCCGATGACGGGCAGATTGAAGTACTGGGTCATCGCCTTCCGGGCGAACAGGTGGCGGTCAAGCGCAAGACGGGTTTTGCTTCCGAGGACATGCGCCTGTATCGCAGCCAGACCCTGGATTGGCACATCGAGCTGGTGCGGCGGATTTACCCCGAGTGGGATTCCGCCTATGCCGCTGCGTTGATGCGTCGTTTCGACCTTCGAGCCGATCAGCCGGTCGGCGGTTTTTCGCATGGCCAGCGGGTCAAGGCCATGCTCCTGTTGTGCCTGGCACGGCGGCCGCGCCTGCTCCTGCTGGATGAGCCCACCACCGGGCTTGATCCGGTGGCACGGGCCGAAGTGCTGGAGTCACTGGCCGAGGTGTTGCGTGATGAGCAGCGCAGCGTGCTGTTTTCCTCGCACAACACGCACGACGTCGAGCAGATGTCCGATTGCATCAGCTTCATGCATCAGGGCCGGTTGCTGACGACGGCGGACAAGGAGACCTTTCTCGACGAATGGCGGCGCATCCTGTGCGTCGGCGAGATGCCGGAATCGCTCGATCAGTGGCCTGAATTGGTGCAGCGACGAATTTCCGGGAGCCAGATCGAGCTGAAATTCCGCCGCTGGAACGATGATCTTCCCGATCGACTCGCCCGGATCGGCCTGACCGTGCAGCGCATCGATCCGATGGCGCTGGAAGACATTTTCGTGACCAGTGTGCGCGCGGGAGGTGTCGCATGAAGCGCGAGTTCAATTGGCCGATCATCCGCCTGCTGATGCTCAAGGACTGGCAGCTGTTTCAGAAGCAACTGGCCGTGTATGCGCTGTCCGGCATCATCGCCCTGGCGTTTCTTGGCCTGGCCAGGCCGTGGGCGTTCTATATAGGTTCACTGCTGCTCATCACCTTGCTGGTCGCCATGGCCTGCTTTGCGATTTCCACCTCTCTGTTGGTCGAGCGCAAGGAGCATACGCTGGCCTTCGTGATGAGCCTGCCGGTGTCGCCGCTGGATTTCACCATTGCCAAGCTGGCCGGCAATCTGCTGACGTTTGCCGTTCCGTTCACGGTCATGGCGGTATTCACGCTCATCGTCATCTTCAGCACGGCGCTCCCGGATGGGTTGGTCGTCCTGGCGGCGCCGCTCTACGGGCACATCCTGCTCGCCTATGCGGCATCGCTGGCGATAGCCATGAAGGTGGAATCGGAAGGTTGGAACATCTTTGCGATGATCGGCAGCATGCTGTTGATCAATCCCCTGATCATGATTCTCGGGCAGATGGACAGCATCCGATCCGTGGTCGAGAGTGATGTCATTGTCTGGGGCCGGCCGATCCTGGCCATCCTGATCGCACAAGTCGTACTGAGCCTGTCCTGCCTGGCCTTCGCGGCATGGTGGAACGGTCGCAAGCCTGCCTTCTACTGACTGAGCCGCCATGCAGACTCTCAATCCCGCTGCCACCGCGATGGCAGCGCAGGACGCGCGCGTCCATGCGCTTGACCATCTGCGCGCCTTTGCCATGCTGGCAGGCGTGTTCTTCCACGCCGCGCTGGCCTACAGCCCGCTGGTGCACACTTTCTGGCCGACGGCCTATCGCCACTCGTCGGCATGGGTGGATGCGCTGATATGGATGGCGCATCTGGTGCGCATGCCGCTGTTTTTCCTGGTTTCCGGTTATTTCACGGCCTGGCTGATCGCACGCCGTGGCGTGGCCGGCCTGATGCGGCAACGCAGTCGCCGCATTCTGGTGCCGCTGCTCGTGGCATGGCCGATCATCACCCTCGCGCTTGCAACCTTGACCGAGCAGGCGATGGCGCATGTCGCCAATCCATCGCCCTTCCTGGGCATGATGCGCCAGTGGATGGCCCTGCCCGATCCGCCGCGCATGCCACCGAGCACGGGCCATTTGTGGTTCCTGTACTACCTGCTGCTGTTCACGGTTCTGGCTTGGATAGGCCGGACGTTGGGTTGGGGCGTGATTCTTGAAAAGATGCTGCGCCTGGGGCCGGTCGCGCTCGCCTTGCTGCTACCGCTGATGGTCGCCCCCGGATTCCTGCTGACGACGACACCGCATCCGGCGCCGGAAAGTCTGTTTCCACAGTTCTGGGCGTTTGTGCTGTATGGCTCGTTCTTCGCCGTGGGCGCGATGCTGTGTGATCGGCTGGACTGGCTTCAGCCGCTGCGCCGCTGGCTGTGGCTAGGCGTGGCCATGAGTCTGCTGCTGTACGTCGCCTTGCTCGTGCAATGGGAGCGGTTTGGCATGGACGACTGGGCGCGGCAGGCGCGCTGGCCCGTCGCCTTGACCCAGGCGGGAGTTGCTGCCTGGGGCACCCTCGCCTGCCTGGTTGCGGGCCTGAAGTGGTTGCGTGAACCGAACCGTTGGCTGGCCTACCTGTCGCGCAGTGCCTACTGGACGTATCTGTTGCATCTGCCTGTGCTCCTTGCATTCCAGTACGCGATGCTCGACCGGAATTGGCCGTGGCCGATGGCCTGGCTGGCTTCCATCGCATTGACCTTGTGCGTGTGTCTGCTCAGTTACGAAATGCTGATTCGCCGCACCCGGTTGGCGCGCTGGGTGGGATGAGTGGGCGAAGGCGCAGGTGCCGTGACGCCTGTGTTCTGGCCTGAGGCCGGCATGCTGCGCGAGTGAGCATGAAACATCGCGGAGGATTCCGCACGACACGGACTCGTCTTGCCATTGGGGTGCCCGCACCGCACAATACGGTGCCGTATGTTTCGCCTCGGTACGGCATTCTCTCTTTCCGCGAGTACGTGCATGAGCCTGGAATTTCGCCCTTCGGCTGCACTGGCTGCAGCCGATGCCCCCACTTTTGTGTCGATGCTGCTGATGGGGCTTGCGATGGCGCTGATCGCCCTGAGCGGCACGCTGTCGGCGCAATCGCTGGAGGACAGCCGCCTGACGGTTCAGGGTAGCGGACAAGTCGAGGTGTATATCAATGGACACTATCTCGGCAAAAGCGCCGGTGCGAGTCGCTTGTCCATTCGTGCCCGTTATCTGGCCGTGGGAGACAACGTCATAGCCCTGCGTGCTGCGCGTGGAGATCAGGCATCCGCGGCGGTGTCAGCCGAACTTTCCGGCACGTTTGGCCGCCTTGGTACGACGACACTGTGGCGCGCGCAGGCGGTGGCGGATGATCTGGGCTGGATTCAGCCCGGCTATGACGACAGCGCATGGCCCACGGCCCGCGAAACGGGAGCGCTGCTGCCGGCCGGGTTTCCGATGGGTGGCCCTGCGCGGAGCGTGTGGTCAGCCTCGGATTCGGATGCACGGATCGCGTTGCGTGCGCATGTCTGGCTGCCGGCGGCGCAGGTGCGCTTTCCATCCGGGCTCGGCCGCGCCACGACCGGCGGTGCGGACGGCGAAGTCGTGGTCGTGCATACGCGCGAGGAACTGGCCAGCGCGCTGTGCGGCAGCTTTCAGGGGAGTCAATGCACGGACACCACCCCGCGCATCATCGAGATGCAGGGAACGATAGACTACACAGGCACCGAAGGCACGCTGGCCCGCCCTGGCTGCGACTATTCGCAATGCCCTGCACCGATGGTCAATGAGCGCCTGGTGCTGATCAACAGCAACGATACGCACTGCAATGGAAAGCCGACGTTTGACGTCAGCTACGACGCCGCCGGTGCAAAACCGCTGTCCGTGGGATCGAACAAAACCCTGGTCGGCATCGGCAATGATGCCGTTCTGCGTGGCAAGGGGCTGTTCATCGGACGTGGCGCATCCAACGTGATCGTGCGCAATCTGACCATCGAGCGAATCAATCAAGGCATCATCTTCGCTGGTGACGCAATCACGATCGACAACGCCGATCGCGTCTGGATCGATCACAACCGCTTCAGCCGGATCGGACGCCAGATGATCGTGAGTGGCTACGGCCCGGCAACCAATGTCACGATTTCGTGGAACGATTTCGACGGCACCAATGAAATCTCGCACCGCTGCGATGGCCGCCACTACTGGAACCTGCTACTGCTGGGCGACGGAGATCGCATCACCTTGGCCAACAACTGGATTCGCCATTTTTCGGGCCGCGCACCGCACGCGGGCGCCGGCGGCAGCCATGTGAGCCTGCTGCACATCGCTGGCAATTATTTCGATGACGGAACGTGGCATGCCTTGGACATACACGCACCGGCACGCGCACTGGCGGAAGGCAACGTGTTCCGTTCCGTGTCGGTGCCGATCCTGGACAGCGCCGGCGCGGGCAATGTCTGGGCCGATCGGGAATCGCCGACGCTCGCGCATCAAGCCAACTGCCTGCAATATCTGGGCCGCGAGTGCGTGGGCAATCAGCTCAGCGAACAGCCCGTCGGCTGGACGGATCATTTTCGCAACGACTTGGTCGTGCTGGGCGATTTCTCCGCGCAGACTCCCGCCCTTTCGCGGGAGGCGCCCGAACCTGTGGGGATGCCGGTGCGCATGATTCCGTTCCTTGCCGGCGCTGGGCATCTTGAAGATGCCCAGCTGCATACGGGGGATGCCATCTTTGCTGACGGATTCGAGGACTGACGCAGACCACGAAGCGTTGCCGATGGGGCGCACTGCATGTCGAGTGCGGCGTGCCCCGGCAATCGTCGGTGTGGGGAAATGCGTCAGGGATTCTCGAACCCATCCGCGAAGATCGCGTCGCCGGCAAGCCAGAGTAGCTGGAACGAACTATTGCCCGCGGCATCGTAGACTGCGGTTCCGGCCAGAACGATTCTGCCATCGGGCAGGATGGCCACGCCCGTCGCGCCATTATGCTTGTCGTTGCAAAACAAGACGCAGCTTGCGAATGTCCGGCGCCCGCCGTTGCCGAAGCTCGGATCGAGATTGCCGTCGGGCAGTAGGCGCGCAACGGCCATGTTGAAATTCTCGTCGCTGGCGAGCGCGATGCCGGCCAGCACCAGCCGACCTTGTGCGTCGCGCTGCATGGCGATGGCCGCATCGTGATACAGGTCGCCCAGATCGAACGGAACCGTTCGCGGTGTGAATTGTGGATCGGGCATGCCGTTGGCGAGGAAGCGCATGCAAGCGAAATCGAGGTTTCGCGGGCCGCTGATCATGGCTTCACCGCACACGACCAGCCGACCATCGGGCTGCTCGACAAAGTCCGTCGCAACATCCGTCAATGCGCCGCCGATGTCGAACCCAAAGGTCTGCTTGCCGCCGCTGCCGAAGCCCGGATCGAGATTTCCAGCATCGTCGAGCTTTGCCAGCACGAAATCGAAATTGTTGCCCTGGGCGGCCAGATTGCCGTAACCGACCAGCAGGATATGCTGGTGATCCGCCATCTGGCGCGCGCGATAGCCGGTCGCGGAATCGCCGGCGGCAAAAGTCAGCGTCACGCGCCCGGCGTTGCCAAAGGCCTGATCGTAGCTGCCGTCCGCATTCAGCCGAACCACGGTCATTGCCTGGGTCACCGTCGATGCCGATTGCGTGGTGTTGGTCTCCCCGACCAGCAGGATCTTGCCGTTCGCTTGCAGACTGATGTCGTAAAGTGTGTCGTCGCAGCTGTAGGGGGTGGTTCCGCAGTTGCCAAGATTCAGCGGTACGATCACCCGGCCGCCGACACCAAAGCTCGGGTCGACTGTTCCGGTTGCATTGAACCGGACGACGGCAAAATCCAGACCGGTGTTTGCGGGGCCGTCGATGGTACCGCTCACGAGAATCTTGCCATCGGGCTGTACGGCGATGCCGGAGACGATGTCGTTCTTGCCGCTGTTCGCGCGATCGAAGGCAAAGGCACTGGCGCCGTTGAACCCAAAATTTGTATCCACGGTGCCATCCGCCTTCAGGCGCATGACAGCAAAATCCGCGTTGGCCGGATTCTGCAGATCGTACGGTGCCAGCGAGGTCATTTGCGAAGCGGCGATGAGCAAGGTGCCGTCTGCCTGTGCGATCGGTCCAACGAGTTGGCCGCCGGCAACCGGCAAATCGCCCGGGTAATCGGGGAACGCGAAGAAGGGGGCAATCAAGTCGCCATCGCGTGCCATGGCCGTTGTCGTCACGCCCAAGGCGAGGCAAAGCCCCAGCACAAACCGGCGGGGCAACTTATTCATGTGGGGTGCGTGCATTACAGGGTTCTCCGATTGGGAGCGCATTCCATCGCGCGTGAAACTTCGTGGCTCCCTTAAGGAAACGGAGAGTGGCGCTGCATTAGACATCGTGAGCGCAGAAGGCGTGGGAATCCGAGGCGTGACCAAGGGCACATGTGCGCCGTCTGGGCCGCGTGGCCCAGTGGAGTGCCGAGTATCGCCACCGCTTCGAGAGCCAGCAGCATGCCATGCGCATCATTGGCGACTGGATCGGCTTCTACAATAGCCGGCGCCCGCACCAGGCATTGGGAATGAAGACACCGGACGAGGCGTTCAAATTAGCAGCGTAACCTGTGCAGAAACCGCTGGGTCATTACAGACCTGGAAACCGTTGATGCCAAAGTTTGCTAGTCAGTACCGAACGAAATAACAAAAAAACGCGGGCTTAGGCGTGCTTTCGTGCTACTAGCTGCCAGCCGGTGCCAGACGCCGGATCACTCCCACTCGATCGTCGCCGGCGGCTTGCCGCTGATGTCGTAGACCACCCGCGAGACGCCGCGCAGCTCGTTGATGATGCGGTTGCTGACGGTGCCGAGGAAGTCGTAGGGCAGATGCGCCCAGTGCGCGGTCATGAAGTCAATGGTCTCCACCGCGCGCAGCGCGATCACCCATTCGTAGGCGCGGGCGTCGCCGACCACGCCCACCGATTTCACAGGCAGGAACACCGCAAACGCTTGGCTGGTCTTGTCGTAGAGGCCGGCCTTGCGCAGCTCGTCGATGAAGATCGCGTCGGCGCGAGCCAGCAGCTCGGCGTACTCGGGCTTGACCTCGCCGAGGATGCGCACGCCTAGCCCCGGGCCGGGGAACGGGTGGCGGTAGACCATCTCGCGCGGCAGGCCGAGCGCGACGCCGAGGCGGCGCACCTCGTCCTTGAACAGCTCGCGCAGCGGCTCGACCAGGCCCAGCTTCATGTCCTCGGGCAAGCCGCCGACGTTGTGGTGGCTCTTGATGACGTGGGCCTTGCCGGTCTTGCTGCCGGCCGACTCGATCACGTCCGGGTAGATGGTGCCCTGCGCCAGCCACTTGGCATTGCTGAGTTTTGCGGATTCTTCATCGAAGATTTCGACGAACAGGTTGCCGATGATCTTGCGCTTGACCTCCGGATCGGTGACGCCGGCCAGCGCCTTGAAGTAGCGCTCGGCGGCATTCACGCGCACGACCTTGACGCCCATGTGCTGCGCGAACATCGCCATCACCTGGTCGCCTTCCTGCCAGCGCAGCAACCCGGTATCGACGAATACACAGGTCAGCTGCTTGCCGATCGCCTTGTGCAGTAGCGCCGCCACCACCGAGGAATCCACCCCGCCGGACAGGCCGAGGATCACCTCGTCGCTGCCGACTTGGGCGCGCACGCGCTGAATCTGGTCCTCGATGATGTTGTCCGCGGTCCACAGCGTGGCGCAGCCGCAGATCTCCACCGCGAAGCGGCGCAGCAGGGCCTCGCCGGCGGCGGTGTGGGTCACCTCCGGGTGGAACTGCACGCCGTAGATTTTCTTCGCATCGTTGGCGAAAGCGGCGATGCCGAGGCGGTCGGTCTTGGCCGTGACGGTGAAGCCGTCTGGCGCGCGGGCAACGTGGTCGCCGTGGCTCATCCACACATTGCGCAGCGCCTCGCTGGTGGCGACCTTCGAAAGCAGCGCATCGTCGGCGACGATCTGCAGCGCGGCGTGGCCGAACTCGCGCTGGTTGCCGGCCTCGGTGGCCCCGCCCAGCTGCACCGCCAGCGTCTGCATGCCGTAGCAGATGCCGAGGATCGGCACGCCGGCGTCGAACACCTGCTGCGGCGCGGCCGGGCAGCCGGTTTCGGTGGTCGATTCCGGGCCGCCGGAGAGGATGATGCCCTTGGCGCCGAACGCGGCGATCTCGGCCGGGTCGTGATCCCAGGCCCAGATTTCGCAATACACGCCGAGCTCGCGGATGCGGCGGGCGATCAGCTGGGTGTACTGCGCGCCGAAGTCGAGGATGAGGATGCGGTCCTGGTGGATGCGGTCCAAGGATCAGAACTCCAGTGTGGCGGAGAGACGCTTGCGCATCTCGAGATATTCGGAACTGTGCTCTCCGGCCTCGTCGAGCGTGTCCTGCAGCACGAGCAGCCAGGAGGCATCGCCTTTGTCGATGGCGAAGACTTCATTGCTGAAACGGGTGTTGGAGAGTTTCATTTTGGACGCGACGCCGGTGAGCGTACCGACCTTGTCGGTGTGCAAGCGGGCCTTGGAGCGTTCGGCGCGGGTGTCCTGCGACACGGTTTTTTCGATGTCGCCGGCAAACTCTTCGGCGGTTTGCTTCGAGGCGGTGTTGTCGAACACCATGATCACGCTGTCATTGCCGTCGAGCGTCCAGCTGTGGGGTGGGCCGCGATCGAATTCCCACGGAAAATGCTGCGGGTAGTCGAATTGCAGACCACCCTGCGCAAAGTGCCGCCACGGCAGGTCTTCGACGCGCAGCTTGACGCTGCGCCCCCCGATCGCAACGTCGAGGGAGCTTCCAGCGGTCGTCACATAGGCCTTGCCGTCGATTTCGATGCGCAACTGCGTCGGTGGCTCGTCGCCGGCTGCGTGGCAGTTCGCTGCGAGCAGCGCGAAAAAGAGCATCGGCATCATGCGCATGGTCAATCCAGGCGGTAGTTCGGTGCTTCCTTGGTGATGGTCACGTCATGCACGTGCGATTCGCGCACGCCGGCACTGGTGATCTTCACGAACTGGGGCTTGCTGCGCATTTCCTCGATCGTCGCGCAGCCGACATAGCCCATCGACGCGCGCAGGCCACCGGCAAGCTGATGCACGATGTTGCGCAGCGGTCCACGATAAGGCACTCGACCTTCGATGCCCTCGGGCACGAGCTTGTCGGCATCGGCCTCGTCCTGGAAATAGCGATCCTTGGAACCCTTTTCCATCGCGCCGAGCGAACCCATGCCGCGATAGCTCTTGTAACTGCGGCCCTGATACAGCTCGACCTCGCCTGGCGATTCTTCGGTGCCGGCGAACATGCCGCCGATCATCACGCAGTCTGCGCCGGCCGCGATGGCCTTGGCGACGTCGCCGGAGTAGCGGATTCCACCGTCGGCGATCAGCCCCACTTCGCTACCCACGAGCGCCTGCGCCACCATGTCGATGGCGGAAATCTGCGGCACGCCGACGCCGGCGACCACGCGCGTGGTGCAGATCGATCCTGGCCCCACGCCCACCTTGACTGCATCAACGCCGGCATCGACCAGCGCGCGCGCGGCATCGGCGGTGACGATGTTGCCGGCGATCAGCGAAATGTCGGGGAACTGGCGGCGCACCCAGCGTACCCGGTCGATGACGCCTTGCGAATGGCCATGTGCCGTGTCGACAATGATGGCGTCGACGCCCGCTTCGACCAGGCCCGAAACCCGCTGCTCGGTATCGCCGGCGACGCCGACGGCAGCCCCCACGCGCAGGCGCTCGTGCGAGTCCTTGCAGGCGTTGGGGTTGTCGCGGGCCTTTTGAATGTCCTTCACCGTGATCAGGCCGCGCAGGCGGAAGGCATCATCGACCACCAGCACCTTTTCGATGCGATGCTTGTGCAGCAATGCCAGAACCTCGTCGTCCTCGGCGCCTTCCTTGACCGTGACCAGACGGTCCTGGCGCGTCATGATGTTGCGCACCGGATCGTCCGGTTTGCGCTCGAAGCGCAGGTCGCGGTGGGTGACGATGCCGACCAGCTGCTCGCCTTCGACCACCGGAACGCCGGAGATGTTGTGGCGTCGCGTGAGCTGGATGACGTCACGGATCGAAGTCTGCGGATCGACCGTGATCGGATCCCGGATGACGCCGGCTTCGAACTTCTTGACCAGACGCACTTCGGCGATCTGGCGTTCGATCGTCATGTTCTTGTGGATGATGCCCATGCCGCCGCACTGCGCCATGGTGATGGCCAGTCGCGCCTCGGTCACGGTATCCATCGCCGCCGAAATGATCGGCAGGTTGAGACGGATCTTGCGCGTCAGTCGTGTGGAAAGGGAAACGTCGCGGGGCAGTACGGCCGAATGGGCCGGAACGAGCAGGACGTCGTCGAAGGTGAGAGCGTCGGTGAGTATGCGCATGCCCTATTTTACAGACTGCGCGCCGCGCTTGCTACTCGCCCGCAAGCAGGGCCTGTAGCGCGGTATTCCAGCCCAATGCCGTCAGCAGGCGCTGCCATTGCGCATCCAGCGGCGCGGTGAGGCGTAGGCGCACCCCGTTCAGCGGGTGCGCGAACTCCAGCCAGAGTGCGTGCAGCAGCAGGCGGTGCACGCCGAAATGCTGGCGCATCAATCGGTTGTGGTCGCCGCGGCCATGGCTGGTGTCGCCGAGCAGATGATGTGAAACGTGATGGAAGTGACGGCGGATCTGCCTGTAGCGCCCTGTTTCGGGAATCACCTCGAGCAGACTGTAGCGTTGCTGCGGATAGCGCCCCTGCGCAATCGGCACCTCCACCGTGGCCAGTCGGCGCCAGCGTGTAAGCGCCGGTTTGGGCTCGCCGCGCAGACTGGAGCCCGTCAGCGGGTAGTCGATCTCGCCCTGCTCCGCCGGCCAGCCGCGCACCACCGCGATATAGGCCTTGCCGACGCTGCGCGCCATCCACTGCCGGCCCAGTTCGGCGGCGATTTCGCGCGAGCGCGCGACCAGCAGCGCCCCGCTCGTCGCGCGATCCAGGCGATGCACGGCATGCAGGGCGCCATCGAGCTGCAGACGCAGCCGGTCGATCAGATAGTCCTCGTCATCTCCCACCAGGCGACTGCGATGCACGGCAAGGTTGGCCGGCTTGTTGACCACGGCCAGATGTTCGTCCAGATACAGCAGCTCCAGCGACTCGCTCACCGCACCAGCGCCAGCGACAACTGCGGCCAGTAGGTGATCACCAGCACTGCGGCCAGCAGGATCAGGAAGAACGGCACGCTGGCGCGCACCAGGGTCAGCACCGGCTTGTCAAAGCGCATGCTGGCGATGAACAGGTTCATGCCCACCGGAGGCAGGAAGATGCCCAGCTGCAGGTTGGCCAGGAACAGGATGCCCAGATGTACCGGATCGATGCCGTACTTGAGCGCCACCGGCAGCACCAGCGGTACGAGGATGATGATGGCCGGAAAGCCTTCCAGCAGCATGCCGAACACCAGCAGGAACACATTGAGCACGAGCAGGAATGACTCGCGGCTGGAGATGTGGGCCTGGATGGCAGAGAACAGATGCTCGGGCACCTCGGCATCGATCAGCCAGTTGGTCAGCGCCAGCGAGAAGCCGAGGATGACGAGAATCGCTCCAACCAGCAGCATCGCCTCGCGCGCGATATGCGGCAGTTTGCGCAGCGGAATCTCGCGCCGGACCAGCACGCTGACGACGAGCACGTACAGCGCGGTCGCGGCGGCCGCTTCGGAAGCGGCGAGCTTGCCGGAGTAGATGCCGCCGAGGATCACGAACGGCATCGGAATGTCCCAGGCGGCATCCCGCAGCGCCGCCCACACTTCCCGGCCGGTCACCTGCTCGCGCGTCACGCCCACGCGTCGCGCATGCCAGATGCTGTAGATGGACAGCAGCAGCACCATCAAGGCACACGGCAGCACGCCTGCCACGAACAGGGCATCGATCGTCACCGGAGGCGTGGTATGAAATTGCTGCGCGACGACGCCATAGAGGATCAGCGGCATCGACGGCACCAGGATGAGCCCCAGGCTGCCCGACGCGGTGAGCAGGCCGAGCGAGAATTTCTCGCCGTATTTTTGCTGCAGCAGCGCCGGATACAGCACTGCACCAAGGGCGACGATGGTCACTCCCGTGGCGCCGGTGAAGGCGGTGAACATGGCGCAGGCCACCACCGCGACGATGGCCAGTCCGCCCGGCAGCCAGCCGAGCAGCGCATTGGTGACGCGCACCATGCGCTGCGGAGCACGGCTTTCGGCCAGCAGGTAGCCGGCCAGGGTGAACAGCGGAATGGCGATCAGGGCCGGCATGTCGGCCAGCCGATAGAACTCCACGGCGACGGCGACGCCCTCCTGCCCGGCGGCGTGAAAGCCCAGCAAGGCGACCGCGGCAATCAGGGCGAACAATGGTGCGCCCAGGGCAGCCAGCACGAGCAGGACACCGGCAAGCAGAAAAATCATTCGAACTCCGGCGCAATCACGGGAATGCCCTTGCGCGGAGCGCAGAAGGCGCGGACGGCCAGCCGCAAGGCCAGCAAGGCGAACCCGGCTGGCAGGATGCTTTCGACCAGCCAGCTGGGAATGCCGGCAATCGCCGTGCCGGATCCGTAATCCAGCTGCACCAGGCCCAGGCCATACCACGCCATCGCGGCGCATACGCCAGCGGCGAACAGCAGGGTCAGCAGGCGCAGGACACGTTGCGCACGACCGTGCACGAAGTGCGCAATCAGATCCAGGCCGATGTGCTTGTCATCCCGCGCGGCAGCCAGTGCGCCGAGCATGGCGGCCCACAGCACCATTGCGCGCAGCAGCGGGTCGGCCCAGGGCAGACCGCTGTCGAACAGGTTGCGCAGGACGATCTGCGCCCCGGCCAGCACCACCATCGCCAGTACCAGCAGGGCGATGAGGCCGGTTTCGACACGTTCGATCCAGCGCCCCAAGCGCATCATTTCTGTGCGGCTCCACCGTGCAGTTCAGCCAGCACTTCGCTCAGGGCCTTGGACATTTCCGGTGACAGCTCGCCTTGCGCGGCGGTCTGCCGGAAGACATCGGCGCCGATGGCTTCCCAGCTCTTGCGGTCGGTGTCGCTGGGGGCATCGATGGCAATGCCCTGCGCCTTGAGCGCATCGCGTGCGGCGGTGTTGTCCTTGTGGTTGATGTCCTCCAGTCGCGCGAAGGCATCGGCAAAGGCGCTTTCGGCAGTCTTGCGATCGTCTGCACTCAGCGCGTCGAAGGCTTTCTTGTCGACGACGACCTCTCCCACGACATAGCTGATCGGCAGGTCGACGATGTGCTTGATCTTGGTGTGCCACTGGAACGCCAGCGCGCCCGACATCGTATTGGCAGCAGTATCGATCAATCCGGTCTGAAGACTCGTGTAGACGTCGGACAGCGGCAGCGGGATCGGCGTGACGCCGGCGGCCTTGAATGACATTTCAGCGATTTTGTCTCCCTGCGGCACCCACACCTTGGCGGCCTTGAGATCGTCGCGGGAATGGATGGGGCGCGTGCTCATGAGATAGGCGAATCCGCCGCCGCTGATGCCGAGCAGTTCATAGCCGGCCTTGGCGAAGGACTGCTTGAGCAAGGGATCGAGTCGAGCACGTGCCTTGGCGATTTCATCGGCATTGCGGAACATGAATGGCAGGCTGTACACCTGCGCATCGCGCGTCAGGATGGACGCCTCGCCGCCGGTGAATGCACCGCCCTGCAGCTGGCCGATTTTCATCTTGCGCAGCACGGTGGCGTCGTCGCCCATGACGCCGCCGGGGTAAAACTTGATTTCGACCCGGCCTTCGGTCTTGCTCTTGATCGCCTCGCCCGCGGCGCGCATTTCGCGCATCCAGGCCGTGCCATCAGGCGCGATGGTGGCGATCTTCAGGGTGGCAGCCTGCGCTGCCGCGGCGATCGTGCCGATGGCCAGCGCAATCAGGGATTTGCTCAGCAGGTTCATGGGATGGCTCCGTCGTGTTCCGGTTCGTGCATCGTGGCCACGTCGACCGCGCGCATCGAGCCTCGGGAATCAGAAATAATCCTTGCCCGTTTCGAGCAGTTTTTTCGCCCTGGCCTGGGCCAGCACGTTGATCAGGGTCAGGCCGGGGGCGTGCGGGTCGGCGGCCAGCACTTCGTTGAGCAGGCGATCATGCAGCGGCTGGTCGAACACCAGACGCGCATAGCGCTCGGCATACAGCACGCGCACCATCTGATTCCTGCCTCCGGAAAGCGCCAGCGCCTTTTCGAAATCCGCCTTGCCCTGCTCGGGCTGGCCGCCGAGCGAGGCTGGGCGCAGCGTGGCCAGTACACCAAGATACATGTAGGGCTCGCCTTGCTGGAAATCGCTGCGCAGCGTCACCACGCGCTCAAGCAGCAGCTGCACCTTGGGGATGTCGGCAATGGCCTTCCAGTCATCGCTGTTGGCCTGGATGCGCCCCGCCCATGCCGAGGCCAGGGCGTAGGCCATCGGCACGTCGGACAGGCCGAGCTTGCCGGCTTCGGCCTGGAAGGCATCGAACGGCGCATCGAGCTTGGCACACAGGGCGGGTTTGCGCACGCAGGCGGCACGTCGTGCATAGTCGAAGCTGCGCGCCGACAGGCGCTTGGCGCGTGCCGCGTCATCGACGAAGCCGCCGGCATATGCGCCATAGAGCTTGCTTCCGGCCAGCAGCAATCCTTCGTTGCCCGGTTCGCCATCGATCAGGCCATCGACCAGCAGCAGCCACGAGGGAATGCCTTCGCGTGCCGTGGCGATGTCGTCCTGGTTGAGAATGCCGGCGCTCAGACTGTCCGACAGCCGCTGGCTTGCCTTGTTGGCAATGGTCGAACAGGCGCCGAGCAGACCACAGCACAACAACAGCCACGCGACTCGGGCGGCAAGATGGAAATGCATCGGCAGGCGCATGACGTCAATCTCCCTGCTCGGCAGCTTCGAGCGTGTTTTCGATCAGGGTGGCCACCGTCATCGGCCCGACTCCGCCGGGGACGGGAGTGATCCACGCGGCGCGTTCGGCCGCGACTTCGAATTCGACATCGCCGACCAGGCGCCCATCATCGAGGCGGTTGATGCCGACATCGATGACCACCGCGCCGGGCTTGATCCATTCGCCGCGGATGATGCCGGGCTTGCCCACGGCGACGACAACGATGTCCGCGCTGCGGATTTCATCCTGCAGATTGGGGGTGAACTTGTGGCAGCCTGTCGTTGTGCAGCCTGCCAGCAGAAGTTCGAGAATCAGCGGGCGACCGACATGGTTGGAAACCCCCACTACGACGGCCTTGCGGCCGCGCACGGGACGGTCGGTGTGCGCAAGCAGCGTCATCACGCCCTTGGGGGTGCAGGGACGCAGCCCGCGTTGGCGCAGGGCCAGCCGACCGACATTGGCCGCCTGAAAGCCGTCGACATCCTTGCGCACATCGATGTGATCGATGAGCGCGGTGGCGTCGATGCCCGCGGGAAGCGGCAATTGCAGCAGGATGCCGTGAACCCGGTCATCGGCGTTCAGGCGATCGATGAGCGCCGTCAGTTCGTCCTGGCAGGTGTCGGCTGGCAGGTCGTAGTCGAATGACTGGAACCCCACCTGCGCGCAGGCACGGCGCTTGTTGCGCACGTAGACGTGCGAAGCCGGATCATTGCCGACCACGATCACGGCCAGCCCCGGAGCGGGTCGCCCGGCATCGCGGCGGGCCTTGACGCGCACGGCGACGCTGTCGAGCACTTGTTCGGCAATGCGGCGGCCGTCGAGAAGTCGTGCGGTCATCGGAAATCCGTTGCAAAACGTGCATTATCCATGCGCCTGTCGCATGGCTCAAACAGGCTGCCGGCCTGCCGGCAGTTTCGCGCGGCGTCATGCGCGCAGCATGCTGGTGCAGGGCGACGCGGCGATGCGAGGCCACCTCTTCCCCGTCCGCTCAGGCGCTCGCGCACACCTGCGCGAGATCTTCGTAGCCGGTGAATGCGGCATGGTCACCGCAGCCCGGGCATTGCGGATCGCGGGACAGGCGCAGTTCACGGAACCGTGCCGCCAGGGCGTCGTAACACAGCAGCCGCCCCACCAGCGGCTCGCCAATGCCGAGCACGAGCTTGAGCGCTTCGGTGGCTTGCAACATGCCGATCGTGCCCGGCAGCACCCCCAGCACGCCGGCCTCGCTGCAATTGGGGGCCTCGGCTGCCGACGGAGGAAAGGGAAACAGGCAGCGATAGCACGGCGAATCGCCCCGTCGTGCATCGAACACGCTGACCTGGCCGTCAAAGCGATGCACGGCGCCATACACCAGCGGAATGCGCAGGCGCAGGCAGGCGGCGCTCAGCAGATAGCGTGCGGAAAAATTGTCGGCGCCGTCGATGACCAGATCATGGCCCTGCAGCAGGCGCTCCACGTTCTCGGCGCGAACCCGCTCGGCGACGGCGTGGATCGTGATGTGCGGATTGATGGCGCTCAGCGCGATGCGTGCCGATTCGACCTTGCGCATGCCAATGCGCGTTTCGGCATGCACGACCTGCCGTTGCAAATTCGAACGTTCGACGCAGTCGTCATCGATCACGCTCAGATGGCCAACGCCGGCCGCCGCCAGATACAGCGCGGCCGGCGCGCCCAAGCCTCCCGCACCCACCAGCGCCACGCGCGCACTGGCCAGCCGCGCCTGTCCGGTGACGCCAACTTCGGGCAGCACCAGATGGCGGGCATAGCGCTCGGCCGCATCGGCACCCAGCTCGCCGTATTCGACGCTGCCGCCCTCCCCGCGCCAGCGCGCCATTCCGCCGCAGACCGAGTAGCTGCGCGCGTAGCCGAGTTCACGCAGGAGTTGGGTGGCCAGCAGCGAGCGCTTTCCGCTGCCGCAGATGAGGAGGATTTCGCGCTCGGGGGCGGCCAGCGCAGCGATTTCCTGCGCAATGCGCGCGCGTGGCAGCGCCACCGAACCCACGGCATAGCCGCTGGCCCGTTCATCCGCTTCGCGCACATCGATGAACAAGGCGCCGGCGCGCAGGCGTGCCGGCACGTCGCCGGGCTGGATTTCGAGAATGTCGTTGCTCATGCGCCTGCCTCGGGGATCGTCTTGCGTCACCAAGCTGTGTGCCAGGAGCGGATTGTTCAAGAGCGGCTCAGGACTTGCCGCGGCGCGCGTTGCGGATCATGCGCGTGCGCCGCCGCTGCTGCCCTTCGGTCAATTCATTGCGCTTGCCGGCGAACGGATTGTCACCATCGCGGAATTCGATGCGGATCGGCGTGCCTTCGAGCCGGTAGCGCTTGCGAAAGAAGTTTTCCAGATAGCGCCGATAGCCGTCGGCGATGTACTTGGTGCGCGCGCCATGGATGACGATGGTCGGCGGATTGCTGCCAGCCGGATGCGCGAACTTGAGCTTGGGCGTATGGCCGCGCACCAGCGGCGGTTGATAGGCCGCGTAGGCGGCCTCGACCGCCCGCGTGAGTTCGGAGGAACTGAACTTGTGGTTGGAGGCTGCGTAGGCGCGATGGATGGCCTTCATCAGCTCGCCGATGCCGCTGCCGTGCAAGGCCGAGATGAACACCTGGCGCGCCCACGCGGCGAAGTCGAGCTTGCGCGACAGCGAAGCCACGCACTGCTCGCGCTGGTATTTGTCCATGCCATCCCACTTGTTGACGGCAATGACCAGCGCGCGACCGGATTCGAGCACATGGCCGAGCAGCGCGGCATCCTGGTCGGAGACGCCTTCGCGCGCGTCCAGCATGAGCACGGTGACATGTGCCGCCTCCACCGATTGCAGCGATTTGATGACGCTGAACTTCTCCAGCGCATCCTCGACGCGCGCGCGTCGGCGCACCCCGGCGGTATCGATCAGGGTATAGCGCTTGCCATCGCGTTCCAGGCGAATGCGGATCGCATCGCGCGTCGTGCCAGGCACATCGGAGGCAATCACGCGCTCCTCGCCCAGTAGGCGGTTGACGAGGGTCGACTTGCCGGCATTCGGACGGCCGATGATGGCAATGCGAATGCCGTCATCGGCCTGCGCATCGGCGGCTTCGCTCGCACCTTCCGGCAGGCGTGCTGCGATGGCGTCGAGTACGGGAGCCATGCCGCGGCCATGCGCGGCCGAGACGCCGAATGCGGCCGCCAGGCCCAGGGCTGCGAAGTCCGCCAGCGCAGCCAGCTCGTCCAGGCCATCAGTCTTGTTCACCAGCAGCAGCGTCGGCTTGGCGGCACGGCGCAGGCGATCGAGGATCGTGCGGTCGCTTGGCAGCAGGCCGTCACGTGCATCGACCACCAGCAGCACGAGATCGGCTTCGTCCATGGCCAGCTGCGCCTGCCGCGCGGTATGCGCGTCCAGCCCGCTGGCATTGTCGACCAGTCCGCCGGTATCGACGATGACGAAGGGTTGGCCGGTGATCAGGCGGCACACGCCGTAGTGGCGGTCACGGGTGACGCCGGGCAGATCGTGAACCAGCGCGTCACGCGTGCGCGTGAAGACGTTAAACAGGGTTGACTTGCCGACGTTTGGACGCCCAACGAGCGCAACTACCGGAAGCATGGCGAGCTCCGTGAAAATCGATCCTGGTTGCGCAAGCGGGACGTGCGCACGCTCACTGGCGTGCGCGGTAGGCGCCGATGTGACCGCGGATGTCCTCGACGTAAACGATGTCGCCGGCAACCACGGGCGGGGCTTCGATCGGCTTCTTGCTCAGGCGCTCGCGCGCGATGAACTTGCCTTCGCTCAGGCTGAGCCAGTGCACGAAGCCCTCGCTGTCACCGACGACGACGGCGTTGCCCTGGATGGCGGGGGCGCTCAGCCAGCGGTACTTGAGCTGATCCTGCTTCCACAGGTTGGCTCCGGTTTCGCGGTCGAATGCCCAGACATTGCCGTCGGCATCGATGGCGACGACGCTGTTGCCCGAAACGGCGGCACCGGCGTAACTGGACAGGTCGCGCTGCCAGTTCGGGCGGCCGCTGTCAGGCGCCAGCGCGGCGATCTGGCCGCGGTAGCCGATGGCGTACAGGGCACTGCCATCGCTGGCCAGATTGCCGTCGACGTCGGCCAGGCGCTCGACCTCGGTGCGGCCCTCGCCGGTCGACAAGGTCTGCGACCACAGTTCGATACCGTCATCCAGGCGCACGGCTGTGACGCGACCGCTGTCGGTACCTTCGTAAACCACGCCATTGATGATCAGCGGCGCCGAATTGCCGCGCAGGCTCAGCGACGGCACATTCTGATCGAACAGCCACTTGCGGCTGCCATCCGTCGCGTCCAGTGCCTGCAGGCGGCCATCGACGCCCCGCACGACCACCAGGCCATTGCCGATGGCCGGGGCCGAGATGATTTCGGAATTGATATGCGCCTGCCAGCGCTCGGCGCCATCCTGGGTGGACAGTGCATAGACCTGGCCGTCGAGTGCGCCGACCACGAGCAGATCGCCCTCGACCGTGGGGCCGCCCGACCAGCGCAGTGAACGGTCGCTGCGGCGCCACAGGAAGCCCTGGCGTCCGCCCAGTCGCTTGCTCCACACGGTGCGACCGGTGGCAGCATCCAGGGCCTCGATCGTGCCGTCGACCGAAGCGGTGTAGAGCCGCCCATCAGCCGCCACGGCGGGCGCCATGCGCGCCCCGGACATACCGGCGCCGTCACCGGAGCTTTCATTCCAGAGGCGCTCGATGGACAGGGAGGGCGCGAATTCGACCAGCGGCGTCGGCGGCGCGACGTTGTCCTTCTTGCCGAGGCTCTTGATCCAGTTGCAGCCGCCGACCGAAAGAGTCAGGGCCGCGACAATGAGTGCAGTGGCGCGCTTCATGTGGCCGGCTTCTCCACCGTCGGGGCGGCGACGCCCAGGTCATCGAGCTTCATCTGCAAAGCTTTGCGGTCGATCATCTGCGCGCTGTTGGCGGCCAGTACGGCCTCGTAGGCCTTGCGGGCCTCTTCGCTGCGCCCGAGCTTGGCCAAGGCATCGCCGCGCAATTCGCCGGCCAGTCCGACGTATTCGCCCTGCGCCACCGCGTCGGCGATCTTGAGCGCGCCTTCGGCATCGCCTTGCGCAAGCTTGATCCGCCCTGCCCGCAGGTCGATCAGGGCTTTCAGGCTGGCTTCCCCGGCGTGCTCGCGCGCCCAGGCCAGCTGCGTGGCCGCGCCGGCGAGGTCATTCTTGTCCGTGGCCAGGTCTGCCTGCTGCAGCGCGGCCAGCACGGCATAGGTGGAATCGGCGTACTGGGTGCGAATCGCCTCGGCGATTTTCTGTGCTTCGTCGGTTTTTTTGGCCGCGACCGCATCGGCCAGCGCCTGATACTGCGCGGCAGCGGCGGCGACGTTGGCGGCGGCGTGCGCTTTCCACTGCTGCCAGCCGAAGATCAGCGCAATTCCCAGAACGATGCCGATGACGATCGCCATCGCATTCTCGCGCAGCCACTTTTGTACCAACTCACCTTGTTCGTGTTCGTCGAGAACGTCGAAAGCCATGAATTCACCTGAAGGAAAAACGCAATAGCCGACAGCTGCGGCCGAGCGCAGCCAAAGAAGCCAAGATTAGCAGGAAACGCCGCGCCAGCGCGTCGGCGCTGGCGGCGCATGGCGGGCGTTCAGGTGTTATTGCCGGGAGCGTTCGGCCGCGGATGCGGTGTCGGCAAACAGCTTGACATGTGCCACGTTGCCGCGCTGGAACGGCAGCAGATCGACGGCATTGCCGTCGGCATGCAATTCGGCGCCCTGGGCATTGCCGACGCGCACGCTGAGCGCACCATCGCTGTGATACTCACGCTCGGTGCCGGCGGCGAGCATGCTGTATTCGAGCTTGCGTCCATCGGCTGCGGTCACTTCAACCCAGCTCTGCTGCGCCACCTTGAGGCGGGCCGTGTGCGTACCCTGGCCAGCCGTGGCAGTGTCTTGCCCAGACTCGGGCGTTGCCGGTTGCGGTGCGGGAGCGATCGTGAAGGGCGTCATCGAAGCCACGATCGGCGCTGGGGAGGAGGCCGAAGGCGCCTCCGGCGCGCTGGCCGGCAGATCGGCGTGGGCCTGAGCCACCGGTTCGGCAGCGGGCAACCCGGGCGTGGCCAGCGTGGTCACTTGTGCCGACGGTGGTGGATCGAGCGGCGTCACACGGGCCAGGTTCTGCTGCAGGCCGCCATGGGTGGCAAGCCAGACCGCCGGTACGACGATGAGCGCGGTCAGGGTCAGATAGGTGGCGCTGGCCGAGTAGCGTTCGAACAGGTAGCGCGACCGCGAAATCGTGCCGGTGGCCACCAACGGTGCGACATGGGCGTTGGCCTGAACGACGCGGTCGACCGCGCTGACCGGAACGTCGACCAGGCGCGCATAGCTGGTCAGATAGCCGCGCAGGAACACGGCGTCGCTGATGCCGGCGTAGTCGTCCTTTTCGAGTCGTTCGATGATGCGTGCCGGCAGGCGCAGCTCGGCCGACACTTCGGCGACGCTCCAGCCGTATGCCTCACGAGCTTCGCGCAGGCGCAGCCCCAGCCCGCGTCCCTGGGCGTCGCTGGCAGGAATCCTGATCTCGGAAGTCGGCGCGGCAATTGCCGGCTTCGGCTCGTCGGCGCACTCGTCAGCTGGATGACTGGCCATCGTTGATGTTTCCTCGTGCAGCGGCAGCGCCATCTGGCGGTCGCCCTCATCTTGGTCGATGTTGATTCCCTGCATTCCAATCGGGGAATCCGCTCGGCACTCCCTGGCCGTTGGCTGACCCGCCTTCCGCGCGGGCCGGTTGTCCATCCTGCTCATGCCTCAATTCTGGGCATTGAGCGATCGTGCTTCGGGCGACTGCGGAAAACTGTGCAGCAGTTTGCGCGAATATTCGCTGGCGCCTTTCGCATTTTGCAAACGCAATTCGATATTCCGTCCCAGCAGCAGCGAGGCTGGCTGCGCGGCTGCCGCTGCCTCGTAGCGCTGCAGAAAAGCCCGTGCGTTGAGGTATTCCCCCTTGTCATAGAGCACGGAACCCAGCGACAGCAGGGCCGAGGCATCGTTGGGATTGTGAGCGAGCGCATCGCGCAGCATCTTTTCGGCTTCGTCACGCTTGCCGGCGTGCAGCAGGCAGGCGCCGGCATTGCTCATGGCCAGTGCGGGCGTGGCATAGAACGGGTCGGCCAGGGCTTTTTTGAAGTAGGCCTGGGCCTCGTCATAGTGCCCCTGTGCGCACAGGAACTGGCCGTAGTTGTTGTTTTCCGCCCCGCTCTTGGGCTTGAGCTCCACCGCTCGGCGATAGTGCTCCCCGGCCTTGGTCATGTCGTTGATGCTCTCGTAGAGCACCGCGATCACAGTATGCGCATCGGCGTAGTTGGGGTCGAATTCGAGCGCCTTCTGCAGCTTGTCCAACGCGATCTCCGTCTTGCCCTGCTGCAAGTACTTCTGGCCGAGCTCGGTATGAATGCGCGCCGCCTCGGACTTCTGCGTCTTGGGATCCTCGCGCCTGATCGAGGCCGAAGTGCCATTGCCGCAAGCGCTCAGGCACAGGGTTGCCATGCTGGCGGCCATGGCCAGCAGAAAAGCCTTACGCTGCATCGGCCACGCCTCCTTCGAGTTTGCGCCGGAATTCCGCCTGGCGCCGGGTGCGATCCATGACCTGCCCCTTGAGCTGGCCACAGGCGGCGTCGATGTCGTCACCGCGAGTGCGCCGCACCATGGTCAGCACGTCGGCATCGAGCAGGATTTTCTGGAAGGCCCGGATGACCTCATCCTCGGAACGCTCAAATTGCGTGCCGCGGAAGGTATTGAATGGAATCAGATTGACCTTGGCCGGCAGCCGGCGCATCAGTTTGACCAGTTGACGTGCATGCTCGGGCTGGTCGTTGACGCCCTTGAGCATCGTGTATTCGAACGTGATCGTGGTGCGCGGACGGCGCTGCGTGTAGCGCAGGCAGGCGTCGAGCAGGTCCTTGATCGGATACTTCTTGTTGATCGGCATGAGCTGCGTGCGCAGCTCGTCGTTGGGGGCGTGCAGCGACACCGCCAGCGACACGTCGCTGGCTTCGGAAAGCCTGTCGATCATCGGCACCAATCCCGCGGTGGACAGCGTGACCCGCTTGTTGGCCAGGCCGAAACCGAGATCGTCGCGCATCACGCTCATGGCGGTGACGACGTTGTCGAAATTGAGCAGCGGCTCGCCCATGCCCATCATGACGACGTTGGTGAGCTTGCGCTGATGATGCGGCACATTGCCCAGATGACGGGCCGCCACCCAGACCTGGCCGATGATTTCGGCGGCGGACAGGTTGCGATTGAAACCCTGGGTGGCCGTGGAGCAGAACTGGCAGTTGAGACCGCAGCCCACTTGCGAGGACACGCACAGGGTGCCGCGCGAGGTTTCCGGGATGAACACGGTTTCGATCGCGTTGCCGCCGTCCATGCCCAGCAGCCATTTGTGCGTGCCATCCGCCGCCTGTTTTTCAAACAGCGTATTGGGCGGCGTGATGTCGATGGCGGCCGACAGCTTGTCGCGCAACGCCTTGCCGACATCGGTCATCTGCGCGAAGTCGGTGACGTGGCGGTGATACACCCATTTCATCACCTGGTCGGCACGATAGGGTTTTTCGCCGAGCTCGGCGAACACCGCGCGCAATCCCTGGCGGTCGTAGTCGAACAGGTTGATCCTGCCGCCCGCCGGCGCTCCGGCCTTCGCAGCCGGAGCGGCGACATCGGCAGGCATCGACGGCGTGGCGGACGGATTCATGGGATGCCTCAGCGTGCGCAGACTTCGGTCGTGGAGAAGAAGTAGGCGATCTCCACCTTGGCCGTATCGGCGGCATCGGAGCCATGCACGGCGTTGGCATCGATGGAGCTGGCAAAGTCAGCACGGATCGTGCCGGGAGCGGCTTCCTTGGGATTGGTCGCGCCCATCAGCTCGCGGTTCTTGGCGATGGCGTTGTCGCCTTCCAGCGCCTGGATCATGACCGGGCCGGAGATCATGAAGTCGACCAGTGCCTTGAAGAACGGACGCTCGCGGTGCACGGCATAGAAGCCTTCGGCTTCGGCGCGTGACAGCTGCTTCATCTTGGCCGCGACGACGCGCAGGCCGGCCTTTTCGAAGCGGGCGTAGATTTCGCCGATCACGTTCTTGGCGACCGCGTCGGGTTTGATGATGGAAAGGGTGCGCTCCAGCGCCATGTGCCGGGGTCTCCGTGGTGAATTGTTCAAGGGAGGGCCAGTAAGGCCATTATCGAGCCAAATCTGCGCCAATCCGCAGGCTTAGCTCACATTATCACCACTGATTCTAGCCGCATTTCGAGTTTTTTTGCACTCCTTGGTGCGACGGCGGTTTGACCCTGCCGCCGCACAGCCACTACCATTCAAACGATCGTTTGAGACGGATGTGCGACTTCGAAATGGGCGGCCCCACCCTGTTTTCGACCCGCGAACGCATACTGGGCGTGGCCGAGATGCTGTTTGCGCGCCACGGTTTCGCCGGTGCCTCGCTGCGGCAGGTCACCGCGGCCGCCAAGGTCAATCTGGCTGCCGTCAACTACCACTTCGGCTCCAAGGACGGTCTCATCGAGGAAGTCTTTCGCCGTCGCCTGGACGAGCTCAACCGCGAGCGTCTGGCCGCGCTGGCGAATGCCACCAACCGTCCGTCCGCCACGCTGGAGGATGTGCTCGACGCCTTCATCCGTCCGGCGCTGGGACAATCCCTGCAGGCCCATGGCGGTGGCGCCTTCGTGCGCGTCCTGGCGCGTGCCTATGCCGAGCACGACGAACGCCTGCGGCGTTTCCTGTCCGAGAACTACGGCCATGTGCTGCGTGAATTTGCCGTGGCTTTTTCGCGGTTCCTGCCGCATTTGAGCAAGGATGAGCTGTACTGGCGGCTGGACATCATCGCCGGTGCCGTGACTTATGCGATGGCCGATTTCGGCATCATCAAACGACGAGCCACGACATCGGAAGAGGCGCATCGCAAGCAGGCCGTACTGCATCTGATCACCTTCGCGGCCGCTGGACTCAAGGCCCCCGCCACATGACCCGAGTGGCCGCCGGGCCGCTCTGCAAACCCATTCATTCACCGGAGCATTCGTCAATGACCCACACTCCCTTGCGTATCCGCAAAGCCGCCGTGCTTGGCGCCGGCGTGATGGGCGCGCAGATCGCCGCCCATCTGGCCAATGCCGACGTCGAGACCCTGCTGTTCGACCTGCCGGCCAAGGACGGTGACAAGAACGGCATCGCGCTCAAGGCCATCGCGCACCTGGGCAAACTTTCGCCCGCCCCGCTGGCCGAAAAATCCAAGCTGGCCGGAGTGACGCCGGCCAACTACGACGAGCATCTGGAGCGCCTGCGGGACTGCGACTTGGTCATCGAAGCCATCGCCGAACGGTTGGATTGGAAGCTCGATCTTTACAAGAAGATTTCTCCGTATCTATCTGATTCATGTGTGATTGCCAGCAATACCTCTGGACTTTCCATCGAGTCGCTGGCTGCCGCGCTGCCGGCCAGCCTGCGGCCTCGCTTCTCGGGAATCCACTTCTTCAACCCGCCTCGCTACATGCACCTGGTCGAGTTGATTCCCGACCAGCAAACCGACCGGCAGGTGCTCGCCGGGCTCGAAGCGTTCCTGACCACGACGCTCGGCAAGGGCGTGGTGCATGCCAAGGACACGCCCAACTTCATCGGCAACCGCATCGGCGTGTTCTCGATTCTGGCCACGATGCATCACACGGCACAGTTCGGCCTGTCCTTTGACCTGGTCGACGCCCTCACCGGCCCGGCCATTGGCCGCCCCAAGTCCGCAACCTATCGCACCGCCGATGTGGTCGGGCTGGACACCATGGCGCACGTCATCAAGACCATGGCCGATACCTTGCCCAACGACCCCTGGCATGCGCATTTCGTTGCGCCTGCGTGGCTGTCGGCGCTGATCGCCAAGGGAGCGCTTGGACAGAAAACCGGCGCCGGCATCTACACCAAGCGCGGCAAGGACATTGTGGTGCTCGATCTGGCCCAGCAGGACTACAAGGCCAGTGGTGCCCAGCCTTCCGAGGAAGTCGCGGCCCTGCTCGCCATCAAGAATCCGGCTGAAAAGTTCGCCGCTCTGCGGGCATCCAGCGATCCGCAAGCCCAGTTCCTGTGGGCGGTGTTCCGCGATCTGTTCCACTACAGCGCCTATCACCTGGCCGATATCGCCGAAACGACGCGCGATGTGGATTTCGCCATCCGC
>WBZO01000966.1_pt2 | contig 40181 bp, 35 predicted proteins | sample 5204261 | NCBI WGS metagenome assembly WBZO01 (sample SAMN12412400, study PRJNA552823) | activated sludge metagenome | isolation source: activated sludge from anammox sidestream of wastewater treatment plant... | place: USA: North Carolina | collected 2017-09
ATGGCGACGATGCGCACGCGGAACGTGTTCTGGTTGAGGGTGAGCCGGACGCGACGCAGCTCATCCAGTCGTGCCAGGCAGCGCTGTGCGCAGCGCGGCCCGGTCAGGGCGAACATCGTCCATGACCAGTTGGCATCCTTCCATTGCAGCGTCTGGCCGTCATCCAGCACGAAGCGCGCCGCCTGCAGATCCTGCGGCGGCTCGATCAGGGTGCCGTAGTTGCGCATGCCACTGGGGCGCCAGCCATAGGTGTTGAGCACGTAGGCAGTCAACAACGGCGCCGCAAACAGCAGCACGATGAGGATGAAGCCAATGCGATTGCGTGTCCGTGGATTCATGCGTTCAGCCTGGGTGCTCATCCATGAGCGCAGAGATGGAGGAACAGCCGCTCCGGGCTGCGTGGTTCATTTTTCGCGTTTCCAGTGCAGCAGCCCGAACACCACCAGCACCACGCCGCAAAAGGCGAACCAGGTGAAGGCGTAGGCGTAGTGCCGCTCCGGTGGAAAAACCTGCGGATGCCATTCGCGCACGAACCCGTCCCGGACATCGCTGCCGGTTTCGAGCAGCACATGCGAGTCGAGCGTGCGGCCCAGATCCGCCGAAACTTCCGCCAGATCCAGATAAATCGTCGTCTTTGGCCATTGTGCCTGCCGTGGCAGCGCATTGCCGCCCATGCGCAAGCCGGCACCCGGCGGCGGCGCATACAGCGCGCGCAGCTGCACCACGCCGGAGGGTGGCGCAGGGACACTCGGCAGCCTACCCCGCGCGTCACGGGCGAGAAAGCCGCGGCCGACGAGCAGTGCCGGGCCGCCGGCACTGGGTGAAAACACATCAAACAGCAGGATGCCGGCCCGTCCGTCACGCACCTGGTCATCAAGCACATAAGCGTGCTGCGCATCGAATGTGCCGGTGACTTCGACCCGCGGGTAGTTGATCGCGCTGGCACGTGCACGCGCCTGTTCCAGCGACAGCGGCGCGGCCGTGAGGCCGGCCTCGAAAGCAGCGAACAGGGCTTCCTTCTCGTGCGCCCGCCGTATCTGCCAAGTGCCGAGCGCGGCAAAGAAAACCAGCCCCGCCAGAGCTGCCGCCACGGCACCGATGCCGGGCGCGTGCCAGCGCCTAGCCGCCATGACGCACGTCTATAATCAGGAGATCAGCCGGACATTCGAACCGGCGCGAAGCCATTCCCATGCTCGGCACCGTTCTGATCGTCGTGTTCTTCATCGCCATCGTCTACAACCTGGGCGCCGGCCTGTATTTCATGATGAGCGACAAGGGCACCACCGACCGCACACTCAAGGCCTTGACGCGACGCATTGCCCTGTCAGTGCTGCTGATCGCCCTGGTCATGCTGGGCGTATGGAGCGGCATCATCCGCCCGCACGGCGTCGGCGGTTGATCGACCTGACGATCCACTCCGATGCAAGCGCGGCATGCCGCGCTTGCTCGTCCTCGGATGGCGCTCTTCTTCCGCGTTGATGCCGAATCGTCGGAACCGCGTACTCAGAGCACGTACACGAACAGGAACAGGCCGAGCCAGACCACGTCAACGAAGTGCCAGTACCAGGCCACCGCCTCGAATGCGAAATGGTTGTCGCGCGTGAAATGTCCCTTGGCGCAGCGCAGCCACATCACCGTGAGCATGATCGCGCCGAGAGTGACATGCAGGCCGTGGAATCCGGTCAGCATGAAGAAGGTGCTGCCATAGATGCCACTGCCCAGCGTGAGATTGAAGTGCTCGTAGGCTTCGGCATATTCGTGCACCTGGAAGCCCAGGAAGATCGCCCCCAGCAGCACAGTCAGCGCCAGGAACACCAGCAGCTGCTTGCGATGGCCCGCGCGCAGCGCATGATGGGCAATGGTGATGGTCACGCCCGAGCTCAGCAGCAGCAGGGTGTTGAGCAGCGGGATGCCCCACGGCGACATGATCGAGAATGCTCCACCAACGGCCTCCGGGCCATTGGTCGGCCACGCCGCGGCGTACTGCGGCCACAGGTAGAAGTTGGTCAGGGCACCATGTCCTTCGCCGCCAAGCCACGGCACCGAATAGCTGCGGGCGTAGAACAACGCGCCGAAAAACGCGGCAAAGAACATGACCTCGGAAAAGATGAACCAGATCATGCCCATGCGGAACGAAATGTCGACCTGCTTGTTGTACAGGCCCGACACCGATTCGCGGATGACTGTACCGAACCAGCCCACCATCATGATCACGAGCAGCGCCACGCCGATGGCCATGATCGGCTTGCCGATCATCGCTTCGTTGAGCCAGAGCCCCGCTCCGCCGACCGTGCCCAGCAAGCCGAATGAGCCGACGATCGGCCAATGGCTACCGTGGGGGACGTAATAAGCACCTTGTGTTTGGGCCATGACGGGAATCTCGATCGGTTAGGGGTCAACCCGCCGCAGGCAGCGGCGATCCGGTCTTGAGAAGCCGCTCGGTGGCGACTTCGTTTGCATAGAAAGTGTACGACAACGTCAGCTCGCCAACGTCCTTGGGCAAGCGTGGATCGACGAAGAACCGCACCGGCATGCGCCGCGATTCCCCGGCCTTGAGCACCTGCTCGGTGAAGCAGAAGCACTCGGTCTTGTTGAAGAACGCCGACGCCGCACTCGGCGCGACGCTGGGCACGGCATTGCCGACGATGGCCTGGCCACTGGTGTTGGTGGCATCAAACCAGGCCTCGACCAGCTTGCCCGGATGTACCTGCACGCTCGGATGCTCGGGCACGAACGTCCATGGCAGCTTGCTGTTCACGTTGGCCACGAACTGCACGGTCACGGTGCGGCTGGTGTCCTCGGTCATCGATGCCAGCAGCTGCGCATCACTCGCCCCCGCGGCCATCTTGATGCCGAACACGTGCTCGCAGACGATGCGATACACCGGCACCATGGCAAACCCGAAGGCGAATGCGCAGGCCACGACAATCACCGTGGTCTTCAGCACTCCGCGATGGCTGACCGCCCGATTCACTTGCTCAACACCATCTTGACGATCGCCAACACGTAAATACCCAACGCAACCGCACCGGCGATCCACGCCGTGCGCTTGGCGCGGGCAAGACCGGTTGCACGCGCGTCATGGGGCGCCTGTTCCTTCATCGCTCAGTGCGACACGTCTCCGTGCGCCAGCATGTCATCGCGGATGACCGGCGGCGTGGAGAAGGTGTGATGCGGCGCCGGCGACGGCACCGTCCACTCCAGGCCATGCGCTCCCTCCCACACCTGCGCGGTGGCGCGCTGCTTGGAGAAGTACACGCAGTGGATGATCACGCCGACGAAGATGAGCTGGCTGGCACCGAACCAGAAACCACCAATCGACGAAATCATGTTGAAGTCGGCGAAGGCCACGTTGTAGTCGGGGATGCGTCGCGGCATGCCCGCCAGGCCCAGGAAGTGCTGCGGGAAGAACAGCACGTTGACCGCGATCGTGCTCGACCAGAAATGGATCTTGCCCCAGCGCTCGGAATACATGTTGCCGGACCACTTGGGCAGCCAGTAGTAGGCCGACGCCATGATGGCGAACACGGCGCCCGTGACCAGCACGTAGTGGAAGTGCGCGACCACGAAGTAGGTGTCCTGATACTGGAAATCCGCCGGCACGATGGCGCACATGACGCCGGAGAAGCCGCCGATCGTGAACAGGATGACGAAGGCAATCGCAAACAGCATGGGCGTCTCGAACGTGAGCGAACCCTGCCACATCGTCGACACCCAGTTGAACACCTTCACGCCGGTCGGAATGGCAATCAGCATCGTGCCGTACATGAAGAACAGCTCGCCGCCCAGCGGCATGCCGACCGAGAACATGTGGTGCGCCCACACGATGAACGACAGGAATGCAATCGAGGCGATCGCGTACACCATGGCCTGATAGCCGAAGATCGGCTTGCGCGAGAACGTCGGGATGATCTCCGAGACGATCCCGAACGCCGGCAGGATCATGATGTACACCTCGGGGTGGCCGAAGAACCAGAAGATGTGCTGGTACATCACCGGATCGCCGCCACCGGCCGCATTGAAGAAGCTGGTGCCGAAGAACTTGTCGGTGAGCAGCATCGTCACCGCACCGGCCAGCACCGGCATCACCGCGATGAGCAGGAACGCGGTGATCAGCCAGCTCCACACGAACACCGGCATCTTGAGCAGATCCATGCCCGGCGCGCGCATGTTGAGGATGGTGGCGATGATGTTGATCGCGCCCATGATCGAGCTGATGCCCATCAGATGGATGGCGAAGATCATGAACGCGACGTTGGCGCCGCCCTCCAGCGACAGTGGCGGATACATCGTCCAGCCACCCTGTGGGCCACCGCCGGGCATGAAGATTTCGGCCAGCAGCAGGAAGAATGCGAACGGTAGGATCCAGAACGACCAGTTGTTCATGCGCGGCAGCGCCATGTCCGGCGCGCCGATCTGCAGCGGGATCATCCAGTTGCCCAACCCCACGAAGGCCGGCATGACCGCGCCGAAGATCATGATCAGCGCATGCATCGTGGTCATTTCGTTGAAGGTTTCCGGCTGCAGCAGCTGCAGGCCGGGCTGGAACAACTCGGCGCGGATCAGCATCGCCATCGAGCCGCCGATGAAGAACATCGTCAGCGAGAAAATCAGATACAGCGTGCCGATGTCCTTGTGGTTGGTGGTGAACAACCAGCGATGCAGAAAGCCCTGCGGCTTGTGATCGTGGTCGTGGTCGGCATGCACATCGTGGTGCGTGTCGTGGATGGCGGGATTGACTGCGGCCATGGCCTTTAACCTCGATGTGTGGGGCGATCAGCCCTGCGTGGCGGGCGCGGCGGCGGGAGCGGCCTGCGCGGTCTTGCTGGCGGTGGCGGCCGCGCTCTGCGTGGCCAGCCACTGTTCGAATTCGGCCTTCGGCACGGCCTTGACCACGATTGGCATGAAGCCGTGATCCTTGCCGCACAGTTCAGCGCACTGGCCGCGGTAGGTGCCGGGCGTTTCGATGCGCGTCCAGTTGTCGTTGATGATGCCGGGGATGGCGTCCTGCTTCCAGCCCAGACTCGGCACCCACCACGAGTGGATGACGTCATCGGCGGTGATCACGAAACGCACCTTGACGCCCACCGGCAGCACCAGCGGCTTGTCCACATTGAGCAGGTAGACGTTCTCGTCGCCTTCCTTGACCGAATTCGGATCCAGTCCAGACCCGGTCTGGCGCACGCGGTTGGACTCGGCATCGAGCGTGGAGATGAAGTTGATCGGCGTGGCCTTGCCGTAGTAGTCGACGTACTCGTAGCGCCACTTCCACTGGTAGCCGGTGACCTTGATGGTCATTTCCGAGTTTTCGACATTGGCCATGTCGATCAGCAGCTTGGTCGCCGGCCAGGCCATGACGATGAGGATGATGATCGGGATGACCGTCCAGATCGCCTCCATCGCGGTGTTGTGGCTCCATTTGGCGGCCACCGCGCCGCGCGATTTGCGGAACGCGAACATCGCATAGATCATCGCGCCGAAGACGACGACCCCGATGCCCACACAGACCCAGAAGGCGAGCATGTGCACGCCATGGATGCGCTGCGAGATCGACGTGACGCCGGGCGCCATGTTGAGTTGCCACGGCTGCGGGTTGGCCATGGCCAGTCCGCTCGCCAACATCGCCAGCGTCGCCACGGCACGGCGGGCGCGCATCACCCCGGATGAAATCATCGGCATCACCTTTTGTTGTCTGCTGGCCCGCAACCGCATTGCGGCGCTTGCTTGCACCCCGACGCCGCTGCGTTGCTGCGCGCACCAGACCATGCCTGGTGCCGCGGAGGCGGTGGCGTAACTTGAGATGATAGTCGAGCGCGCTCGACAGCGGCAACCGCCATGACCCCGATCAATGCAATGCATCGGTAAATTCCCGTTCGCTGGCACGCCCTTGGCCGCGACCGATGCCGTCACTACACTACGCGGCCTGCCTGGCCCTCCCTGCGCCGAGAACTCACTTGAGCGAACACCTGCTGCCCGAACTGCCGCCGCCGGCAGACCCGATCTGGTCGCGCATGACCGCCGCCTGGTCACGCGATGAAACCCAGGCCGTCGACGACCTGCTCGCGCAGGCCACCCTCGCGCCCGCCGAGCGCTCGCTGGTACTGGCCCGCGCAGCCGACCTGGTCGCGCGGGTGCGTGCGCGCGCCGGTGAACAGAGCGCGGTCGAATCGTTCATGCGCCAGTACGACCTGTCCAGCGAAGAAGGCGTGCTGCTGATGTGCGTGGCCGAGGCGCTACTGCGCATTCCCGACAAGGCCACCGCCGACAAGCTGATCCGCGACAAGCTCGGCGAGGCCGACTGGAAAAAACACTTGGGTGGCAGCGATTCGGTACTGGTCAATGCATCGACCTGGGGCTTGATGCTGACCGGCCACCTGGTCAATCTCGCCGAGGAGACCCGGCGCGACTTCACCGGCTCATTCAAGCGCCTGATCGGCCGTGCCGGCGAGCCGGTGATCCGCCTGGCCGTCCGCCAGGCCATGCGCATCATGGGCCACCAGTTCGTGATGGGGCGCACGATCGGCGAGGCGCTCGACCGCTCCGCGCAGAAGGGCTACGCCGACTACCGTTATTCCTACGACATGCTGGGCGAAGCCGCCCTCACCCAGCCCGATGCCGAGCGCTACCACCAGGCCTACAAGGATGCGATTGCCGCCCTCGGCGCGCGCGGGCCGTTCCGGAGCGTCGTCGATGCACCGTCGATCTCGGTCAAGCTTTCGGCGCTGCATCCGCGCTACGAGGTGGCCAAGCGCGCCCGCGTGCATGCCGAACTCACGCCCAAAGTGCTCGAACTGGCCCAGCTGGCCATGCACCACGGCATCGGCATGACCGTCGACGCCGAAGAAGCCGATCGCCTGGAACTGTCGCTGGAAATCATCGGCACGGTATTCGCACATCCGTCGCTGGCCGGCTGGAACGGTTTCGGCCTGGCCGTGCAGGCCTATCAGAAACGCAGTCCATTCGTCATCGACTGGCTGGCCGAGACGGCGCGCAAGGCCGGACGGCGCTGGTGCGTGCGCCTGGTCAAGGGCGCCTACTGGGATTCGGAGATCAAGCGCGCGCAGGAGCAGGGCCTGCCCGGCTATCCGGTGTACACGCGCAAACCCAACACCGACGTGTCGTACCTGGCCTGCGCCAAGCGGCTGTTCGCCGCCGGCGCCGAATTGATCTATCCGCAGTTCGCCACCCACAACGCGCACACCATCGCCGCGATCCATCATCACGCGCAGGGGCGTCCGTTCGAATTCCAGCGTCTGCACGGCATGGGCGGCGACCTGTACGACGAGGTCATCGGCCAGGACAAGCTCAATGTGCCGTGCCGCGTCTATGCGCCGGTCGGCAGCCATGAGGATCTGCTGCCCTATCTGGTGCGTCGCCTGCTCGAAAACGGCGCCAACACCTCGTTCGTCAATCGCATCGTCGACGAATCGGTCGCCATCGAAGACCTTGTCGCCGACCCCTGCGACACGGTTCGAGCCTTCGCCTCCAAGCCGCATCCGCGCATTGCTCTGCCGGTCGGCCTCTACGGTCAGCAACGGAAGAATTCCATGGGCGCCAACCTCGCCAACGACAACGAACTCAAGGCCCTCGCCGCCGATATCAACGCCAATCTCGGCCCGTGGAGCGCCGCCCCCCTCGTGCCCGGCGCGCAAACCGGCGAACCCGCGCGCGACGTCACCAATCCCGCCGATCGCCGCCAGGTGGTGGGCCAGACCCGCAATGCGGATGCGGCCACCGTCCAGAAGGCCCTCGCCAACGCCGTCGCCGCGCAGGAAGGCTGGGATGCCATGCCCGCCGCCAGCCGCGCCGCGATCCTCGAACACGCCGCCGACCTGCTCGAAGCGCGCCGCGGCGAATTCATCGCGCTGTGCGTGCGCGAAGCGGGCAAGACCATCCCTGCGGCGATTTCCGAAGTCCGCGAGGCCGTGGACATGTGCCGCTACTACGCCGCCATGTCGCGCAAGCTGTTCGGCACGCCCGAGCAGCTGCCCGGCCCGACCGGCGAATCCAATCAGCTGTTCCTGCGCGGTCGCGGCGTGTTCGTGTGCATCAGCCCGTGGAATTTCCCGCTGGCGATCTTCATGGGCCAAGTGGCAGCTGGCCTGGCCGCCGGCAACGCGGTGATCGCCAAGCCCGCCGACCAGACCACCCTGATCGGCCATGCCGCCGTCAAGCTGCTGCACGAGGCCGGCGTGCCCGAAGCCGTGCTGCAGTACCTGCCCGCCAAGGGCTCGATGATCGGCAGCACCCTGCTCACCCAGCCCGAGGTGGCCGGCGTGTGCTTCACCGGCTCCACCGAAACGGCATGGACGATCAACCGCACGCTGGCTGCCCGCAATGCGCCAATCGCCGCGCTGATCGCCGAGACCGGCGGCCAGAACGCGCTGATCGCCGACTCCTCGGCACTGCCCGAGCAGCTGGTCAAGGACGTGCTCGCGTCCGCGTTCGATTCCGCCGGCCAGCGCTGCTCGGCAGCGCGCGTGCTGTTCGTGCAGGAAGACATCGCCGACAAGGTCATCAAGATGCTGGCCGGCGCGATGGATGAGCTGGTCGTCGGCGACCCGGCCAAGCTGTCGACCGACGTCGGCCCGGTCATCGACGAGCCGTCGCGCAAGTTCCTCGTCGAACATGCCGCCCGCATGGATCGTGAAGCCAAGCCGATCAACGTCGCCAAGCTGGCCGACGGCTGTGACAGCGGCACCTTCTTCGCACCGCGCGCCTACGAAATTCCCGCGCTGTCGCTGCTCACCGGCGAGGTGTTCGGCCCGGTGCTGCACGTGCTGCGCTGGAAGGCCAGCGAACTCGACGCCGTGATCGACGCCATCAATGCCACCGGCTTCGGCCTTACGCTCGGCATCCACAGCCGCATCGACGACACCATTGCGCACATCGCCAAGCGCGCCCGGGTCGGCAACTGCTACGTCAACCGCAACCAGATCGGCGCGGTGGTCGGCGTGCAGCCATTCGGCGGCGAAGGCCTGTCCGGCACCGGCCCCAAGGCCGGCGGCCCGCACTATCTGCTGCGCTTTGCTACCGAACGCACGCTCACCATCAACACCACCGCCGCCGGCGGCAATGCTTCGCTGCTGACCCTGGGCGAGTAACCCGCACCCACGGCGCGCTGCCGCGCGCCGCATCCGCCCGTGCCGCCCGGCGCAACGCCGGGGGCACACACTGCCAGCGCCGGAACGTTCAAGGTTTTGTCACCGCATTGCGTATTGAATCAGACGACCCTGATTCGGAGATGGCGATGCGCCCCCTGCTTTCCACCTTGCTGTTGACCTGCCTGACCACGCTGCAGCCCGTTGCCGCGCACGCAGCGAACTGGTGCGTGCGCAACTCCACCGAATTGCAGCAGGCCCTGAATGCGGCCGCGGCCTCGCCCGGCGATGACGAAATCATGCTCCGCGAAGGCACCTACACGGCATTCAACGGCAGCTTCGTCTACACCGCCCAAAATCCTGGCTGGCTGTGGATTTCGGGCGGCTGGTACACGGTCGGCGGCAATGACTGCGCCCAGATGCGCATGGATGCCTCACGCACGACACTCGACGGCGCGGAGCAGCACCAGGTGCTGCGCATTGCCCTGATACCGCCTGCCGGGACGACGCTGACCACCCGCCTCGGCGTATCGAACCTGACCATCAGCGGCGGCTACGGCAACTCGGCCACCTATCAACGCGGTGGCGGTATCCAGATCAGTTCGCTTTCGGACGCCTTCAGCGAGCTGCGCCTGGAAAACCTGATCGTGCGCAACAACGAGGGGTACTATGGTGGCGGCGCCGATCTGTACGCCAAGAACGGGCTCGTGCGCATCGCCAACAGCCTGTTCGATCACAACAGCGCCAGCGCCTCGGCCTATGGGCATGCCGCGATCACGCTGGTGGCGACGCCGGCCAACGTGTCGCCCGCCATCGTAATCACCAACAGCACGTTCGCGCGCGGACGTTGCGCAGGCAGCGGTTCGCGCGGCTGTGGCGTCAGCGCAGGCCTGCCCGGCGGCGTGAATCTGGCCGTGCACAACAGCCTGTTTCACGACAACGACATTTCCGACCTCAACATCGAGGGCATGGCGGTCCTCGGCGCGGGCGATGGCACTGCATCCGCAGTCAGCAGCTTGATCGGCAGTGTGTCGGGCAATCTGCCGCTTGGTACGGTATCTCCCCTGAGCGGCGATCCCGGTTTTGTCGATCCCGCAAACGGCAACTTCCGTCTGCGCAGTGATTCCGCACTGATCAATCAGGCGCTGGCGTCCCAGCCCTACTACCCGCTGGGTGCGTTCGATCTGGATGGCAAGCCGCGTGACCTGTTTGGCGCGCCCGATCCAGGCCCGTACGAAAACCAGACCTGGGACTGGCTCTTTGCCAGCGGTTTCGAATCCTGAAACCCGCCAGGCCCACGGCCGCGCATCGAACGCGGGTCGATGCGCGCACAAAACGCAGCGGACACCCGAAGGTGTCCGCCGCCTCCCTCCCCAACCATGAAGCGGCAGGCGCAGCGGCCTGCCGTGTGATCAGAACGTGATCTGCCCCGACACGCCGAGCAGGTTGCCATAGCTTTCGAAATGGCCCGTCAGGGTGTCGAACGTGCTCGACGTGTCATTGATGGTGCCGTCGTCGACAAACAGGTGCGCGAAGCCCGCGTTGAAACGCATCGAATCGCTGTACTTGTAGTCGACGCCGAAGGTGATCCACTTGCGCGACCCATCGGGCACGCGCGGATCACGATGCTCATCCACGGTCGGTGTCTGGTCATAGGCGATGCCACCGCGCAACGTCCACTGGTCGTCGAGCTTGTAGTCGGCGCCGACCGACGCGAACCAGGTGTCTTCGAAGCCGAAGATCGTCGGCCTGTTGAAGGCTGCCTGCGCCGGATTGGCGTAGACGATGTCGAGGCGCTCAAAGCTCGACCAGTGCGTGTAGGCGACATTGACGCCGAAGCTGAGGCGGTCGCTGGCGGTATGCCACCAGCTCAGGGCGGCATAGGCGGGCGTGTTGAAGTCGGCCTTGCCATCGGTGTTGGTGAACGCACCGCCGAAATAGGGCAACAGGTTGGACGGCACTTCGAACTTGGCCTTGCCATCGATCGTGTGATCGATCTGCGAGCGGAAGTTGAAACCGATGCGATCGGCGGCCGTCGGCTTCCACAGCAGCCCCAGGCCCCAGCCATAACCCCAGTCATTGCCCTTGAGCACGCCGCGGCCATCGGCCTCCTGCGGCAGGTAGGCGCCATTGGTCGGCTGGGCGAGGATGGTGCCGAGATTGATCGCCTGGCCAAGCGTGGCGCTGGTGCGCTGGATGACCAGGCTCAGACCGACCGAAAATTCATCCGAGGCGCGCCACGAACCGGCCAGCGTGATCGCCGGCGACTGCAGCTTGGTGGTCTGCGCCAGATAGCGTCCCATCCAGCGGTCGTGGTACTCGGTCTGGAAGCCATAAGGCACGCTCAGCGCCGCGCCGATCGAAAACTGGTCGCTGATCGGACGGATGTAGTGGGTGGCCGGCACCGGAATGGTTGCGCCGCCGTCGCCACCGTTGTCGCCAGTCAGCGGACGACCGAGCAGATCGGTGCCACTGCCCTTGAATTCGGTGCTGAAATTGATCGCCGTGAGATCGGCCTGCAGGCACGAGACGTGGAACTCGCTCATTGCCGCCGGGTTGTTGACCACCACCGCGCAGTCGCCGGGAGCTGCCGCCGAGCCGGCGTAGGCCCGACCAAGGCCAATCACGTCGTTTTCCGCCAACTGGAAACCAGCCGCCTGCGCCTTGCCTGTGAGCAAGGCGGCCGCCAGCGCGAGGGGCAGGGTGGCCAGCGCCGGGGCATACCGGTGTCGACGGAGGATGTGCAGCATACGGATGCTCCTTTGGCGGATGTTTTGCGTGGTTTTCCACGAATGGCCGGGATATTAACGTCATCTTCACCAAGCTGGCCATCGTGCGCTGCCGCAAACGGTGGCGTATGGTCTGGCCGGCCACAACACCTCCCCAATCCCGAAGGCTGCATACTCGTCGCCATGATCAAGCTCCGACTCTGCCTTGGGTGGGCCGCCTGGGTGGCGGCACTGCTCACCAGCACATCAGCCGCCTGGGCGGCCGAGACCGTCGTCCTGCCGGCCAGCTGGTGCCCGAACTCCGACCCGCTGTTCGCCAATGGCTTCGAAACGGTCGCAGCGCCGCCATCCCAACCCTCGCTCGGCAGCGGCGGCGCCTATCCGGGAGCGGTGACGCGCACCGTAAACGTCAGCGGCCTGGGTTCGCGCAGCTACCATTTGTACGTACCGGCCAATTACACGCCGACACAAGCCTGGCCGCTGTTGCTGGCCTTGCGCGGCACCACGTCGAACAACGCTCCTGCGCGCGATGCTGCCGCACAGCAGATTCGCAACAATTGGGCCGGCGTGGCGAATGCCGGCGGCTTCATCGTGATCGCCCCGGTCGGCAATGCAGGATCGCTGCCCTACAGCGGCTGGGGCGCCGCTGGCGATGAGCAGGAGATTTCGGCCGATCTCGATGACGCACTGGCCCACTACAACATCGAGCAGAGCCGACTTTATCTGTGGGGTTTTTCGGCTGGCGCGCATTACGGTCACGCGCTGGCTTTGAACTATCCCGACAGCTTCGCCGCCTATGGCGTCAGTGCCGGCGGGCTGAACCAGTACGCCTGCACCGACGATGGCATGCCTCCGCCCACTTGCGCCGCCCTGCTCGCCAGCGTGCACCCGAAGATCCCGGTCGACATCCATCTGGGAAACACCGACCCCCTGTACCTGCAGCATGGCGCCGGCAATGATCCGGCGCGCTTTCAGGCGCAGGGCTGGATCATGAATCGAAACCTGTACTACACGCTGTTCGCAGGCGGCCACACCTACACGATTGCCCAGCTCGGCGAGATCTGGAACCACCTGTGCCCATTCGCCCTGGCGCCGTGACTTGCTGACGTCGTCTGCCATTCCCCTTCACCGCACCGCACCCGCATGCCCAAGCACTACGACCAGGCCTATTTCGACAAGTGGTATCGCAGCACCGCACATCGCGTGGGCTCGCGCGCACAACTCGCGCGCAAGGTGGCGATGGTCGTGCATCTGGCCGAGTACTACCTGGCACGCCCCCTGCGCAACGTGCTCGACGTGGGTTGCGGCGAGGCGCCGTGGCGCGCGCACCTGCTGCGCCTGCGCCCCGGACTCGACTACCGCGGTCTGGATTCGAGCGAGTACGCCGTGCACCGCTATGGCCGCAGCCGCAACATCGGCCTGGCGACCTTCGGACAATTGGCCGAACTGCGCTTCGACACCCGCTTCGACCTGATCGTCTGCAGCGACATGCTGCATTACGTGCCGGCGGCCGAACTGCGCCGCGGCCTGTCGGGATTCGGCGAGCTGCTCGAAGGCGTCGCCTTCATCGAAGTATTCACCAGCGCCGACCGCGCGACCGGCGATCTGGATGGCTTCATCGCACGCCCACCGGCGTGGTATCGCCAGCGCTTTCTCGCCGCCGGCCTGCTGCCGTGTGGCTCGCAGGCCTATCTTGGTGCGCGGCTGATGAAATCGATCGCTGCGCTGGAATGCCTGTGACATCAACGCCTGATCAAGCGCACCCGATCGATGGCCCACAGCGGGTCGGGGCCGCGACCGCTGAATCGCAGGCACAGCGCATGCGCGCCACGCAGTTCGGGCAGGTCGGCGCGCAGGCGCACGCCGCCATCGGCGGCGACCGCTGCCGGCAGCGGCATGCTGGCGATGCGTGCCCCGTCGCAGCCGTCGCGGTGGACGATCAGCTCACCGTTGGCCGTCTCCGGCACGGGACGCGGCACGATGTTTCCAACGTCGTGCGCAAGCTGAAAATTGAATGGCAGCCGCGCCGCATCCACCTCGATCGAATGCACGCCATCGAGCGGCGCTGCAAGCCACTGCCAACACGGATCAAACAGATCGACCGTGTAGTAGCGTGCCCGCACCCCGCCCGAGACCGGCCCGGCCAGGCGCAAGGTGAGTTTTCCCGCGCATTGATGCAGTTCGGCGCTGCGCTTTTCGAGCAGTTCCTGGTCTGAAATCGGAATCGCCCGCGATGCAGCGATGCGCTGCGTGCCGACGAACGCCGCCGCACGCAGTGGCGTTCCCGCGACCAGGCTTAATGGCGCGTGATACTGCGGCGAAGCCGCATCCGGCTCGCCACCATCCAGCCGGTAGCGGATGGCGGTGGCGGCGGCATTGGCCAGACTCACCGTGTATCGTCCCGCCGTCGCGCTGCGTGCGAGTGTGGCACGCACTTCGAACGCGCTGTCAGCGGCGGCAACACCGTCGGCCCGCCAGCGCGCGTACTGTGCCGGCAGGCGGGCAAGAAAATCCTTCCAGTCGCGTGCTGAGCGCGGCGACCACAGTACTTCGGCCAAGGCGGCCAGGCGCGGAAAGGCCGCGTGCTCGACCAGCGCCGGCGTGCGCATGTGCTCCGTCCACAGGTTGGCTTGCGCACCCAGCAGATGTGCGCGCGCGCCGGCATCGAACGCGGCGGGCTCGGGCTCGTAGGCATGGATGTCAGCCAGGCTGCGCACGTCGGGGCGTCCCGAAGGCTCGTCCGGCGCATCGCTTTGCAGATGATCGAAATACAGGTCGGGCGATGGCGACATCACCACATCGTGGCCGGCCTGTGCCGCGCGGACACCGCCTGCGCTGCCGCGCCAGGACATGACGACGGCATCGGCCGGCACCTCGGCATCGAGAATCTCGTCCCACCCCACCATGCGCCGACCGTGCTGGGCCAGGTGCTGGCGCACCCGTGCGACGAACCAGCCCTGCAAGGCGTTTTCATCGCGCAAGCCTAGTTCGCGCATGCGCGCCTGCACCCGCGGCGAAGCCTTCCACTGATCCTTGAGCGCCTCGTCTCCGCCAATGTGGATGTACGGCGCCGGAAACAGCGCCATGACTTCATCGAGCACGTTGTCGATGAAATCGAAGGTCGCTTCATCGACATTGAGCAGGTATGGATGCACGCCCCAGTCATGCGATACCGCCGGCGTGTCGCCTGCCGAACCGAGTTCGGGATAGGCGGCAATCGCCGCCTGCATGTGTCCGGGCATGTCGATCTCCGGCACGATCATGACCTGCCGCTCGGCGGCATGGCGCACGATGTCGGCAATCTCCTCCTGCGTGTAGAAGCCACCCTCGCGCACCGGCCGCCCCCTGGCGTCGGCGCTCGCCGCACCCGCCGGCGTGCGCCAGGCGCCCACTTCGGTCAGGCGCGGATAGCGCTTGATCTGGATGCGCCAACCCTGATCGTCGGTCAGATGCCAGTGCAGCGTGTTGAACTTGAGCAGGGCGATTTCATCGATGAATTTCTTGACGAAGGCCGGCTGCTGATAGTGCCGCGCCGAGTCGAGCAGCACGCCACGCCAGCGGAAACGGGGCGCATCGACGATGTGCAGCGATGCCAGCTCGATGGCGGTCGCCGGCGTGGTTTGTGCGGTCAGCAACTGCCACAGCGTCGTCGCGCCGCGAAACAATCCCGCCGGCGTGCGCGCCGCCAATTCGATGCCTTGTGCGCGGATGTCGAGCCGGTAGCCTTCGTCAACAGCCGGCGCATCGGCCTGCGGATCGAGCACGAAGACGATGGCCGCCGCGGTCGCCGCACTGTCCACGCGCACGCGCAGTCCGCGCGTCGCGGCGAGCCGATCGGAAAACCCCTGCGCGGTGACTCGTGCCGAAGCGTCCGTTGAATGCACCGCGAGCACTGCGCCATCGCGCAGGACGAACTGTCCCTCGCGCGCCTGCAACTGCATGGGCGCCGGGATCAACGCCGGCGCAGCCGGAGCCGGCCGGTTCGAAACGGATGGCGTGGCGCATCCGGCCATCAGCATCACGACACTCAGCAACACGATCATCGGCATGCGCATGGCGGCTCCACTGAAAAAAAAAACGGGCCACGTTCCGGGTGGCCCGCAAACGACGCTGGGGGGAGTTTGCGTGCGGTCGTCGGGCATCCTGCCCGACGCCGCACTTGCGGGTCAGTAGTTCAGATGCACGTTGAGGTAGAACTGACGACCGCTCTCATACATCGAGCGCGGCTGGTCGTGATTCAGCGCAAAGTACTTGAGCTTGGGATTGTTGAGGTTCAACGCATCGAGCGACACACTCCAGTGGTCGTCGAATTTGTAGCCCAGCGAAGCCGCAAGATTGCCGACGCCATCCTGATAGAACGCCGTGGAACGATCCAGGCCGCTGAAGAACGACGAGCGGTAGGTGTAGGAGACGCGGGCGTTGAAGTGCTGGTCCTCGTAGTAGGCACTGACGTTGTAGGTGTTCTTCGAGGTACCCACGAGCGGGCCGCCGCCGCGTTCCTCGCCGTCGGCATAGGTGTAGTTCACCGCAATGCCGAAGTTCTCGAGAATCGGCTGCTCGTAGGCCAGCTCGAAGCCCTTCACGCTGCCCTTGCTGTTGACCGGCACGGTCAACACATACGGTGCATCAAAACCATCCGGATAGACGTTGCTGTAGGTGCGGTATGTCTGCGTCACATGGCCGAGACCGACGTAGCTGGTCAAATCCATGTAGAACACGCTGGCCGACAGCACGGCGCGCGGCGCGAAGTAGTACTCCAGCGACGCATCGAAGTTGTTCGAGCGGATCGGCTTGAGATTCGGGTTGCTGCCGCTGCCAGAGCCGGTACCGCCCGGCGCCGCCGGCGGGCTCAGCGAAATCGCCCCGGCCAGTGCCGAGTAATCCGGGCGCGTCATGGTGCGCGAGGCCGCCAGACGCAGCAGCAGATCATCGCTAAGGTTGAACTTGAGGTTGCCGCTCGGCAGCACGTCGTTGTACGAGTTGTCGAACGCGGTCGGCAGATACGGGCCGAATGCCGACACCGTGATCGCGCCTGGCGTGTTCGCATCGGCCGCGACGTTGGCAATGACGTGCTCGTCGGTGCGCACCAGGCGCACGCCGGCATTGCCGCTCCAGCCCTCGCCAGCAAAGTCGAGCTGCACGAAGGCCGCCCCGTTCTTCTCCCGCAGGGCATAGTTCGACGCCCAGTCGTCACGCACACCCGGCACGCGATTGGAGAAGCGGTTGTTGTAGGCGTGCAGCTGCTCGGGCGTGTAGTACCAGATGTTGTTCGGGAATCCGTGCCCGATGCCTTCGGCGTAATCCCCCGGATAATTCTGGTAGCCCACCGGGAAATTGGCCGGGTTGAACGGCGAAATCGACGGATCGGTGCAGAAGTACTGCGCGCCCCAATTGAACGGCGCGCCGGCTGCCGTGCCATCGGCGCACTTGGGCCCCTGGCCGACGACACCAGCCGAGCTGCGGTCGTGCCTGGACCAGCGCACGCCGAACTTGATGTCGGAGAACGCGCCGCGTGCCACTTCGAACATGCCATCGAGCTGCGCCCAGCGTTCCTTGTCGCGCACGTTGATGTTCTGGTCGCCGAAGATCCAGCCCAGCGGCGTGTCGCCCGGTGCGCCCGTATTGGTCGAACCCAGGTTCCAGCTGGCGGGGCGGTCGACGCCATTGAGTTGGTAGGCGGCGCCATTGCCGGTGCCGGTGTTCCACTCGGCCACATCCTGCGTCGGCGTGCGGCCATTGCCGCGCGTCACACCGAGTTTGGCGTTGAAGCTCAGGGCGTCGGTGGCGCGCCAGTGCGCATCGAAGTTGACGAAGTTGGAGCTGGAGCTCGCATCCGGACGCGAGATCATGTCGTAGACGCCGTACACCGTGCCCGGCACGCCGGTGAAGCTGGCCGAGGTCAGGGTGCCGTTGCGCACCGTATAGCCCGGATCCGGCCCCTGCCCGGCACCCAGATTGATGAAATGCGTCAGCCACATCATGTAGTTGCGGTTGTAGTTGGCCGCATCCATCTTCGAAGTGAAGCCGGTGAGATCGAAGTCGAGATTCTCCGACGGCTTCCATTGCACATCGATCAGGCCACCGGTGCGCTTGCGCACCTGGTCGAACATCGCCGAACCAATTTCCTTCGGGTACCAGACATTGGCCAGATCCGGGTGCGCGAGAGCGACGGCGCTGCCGGGCGCAATCTGCTCATAGCCCAGCAATTCCTGGCCATCGCGCCGCAGGTGGCGCTTTTCCATGAAGGCCTGGGCCATGACACCGAACGTCCGGTCACCATTCATCCAGTTGACCAGGCCGCTGAACTGCGGATCGTTCTTGTCCGGCTTCTGCGCGTACACGGCGCCGACGTTGGCCGACACGGTGAACGGCTTGCCAAAATCCAGCGGCTTGCGCGTCTGGATGTCGACCGAGCCGGCGACGCCGCCTTCGAGATCGGCTGCCTCGGCGGTCTTGTGCACGACAATCTTGCCGACCAGCTCCGACGGCAGCAGGGTATAGGTCACGCTGCGCCCCACCGTCTGCGTCTGATTGAGCACGAACCAGTCGCCGGACGACACCATGTGGCCGTTGATCAGCGTCTGCGTCAGGCTTGGATTGGTACCACGCATGCTGACGCGGTCGTTTTCGTCGAAGCCGCCTTCGTTGGCGCTGGCCGAACTGGTGGTCACTCCGGCGACGCGCATCAGCGAGTCGGCGACGTTCTTGTCGGGCATCTTGCCGATGTCCTCGGCCGTGACGACATCGACGTGCGTGTCCGATTCGCGCTTGTCGTCGAGAGACTTCTTCAAGCTCTCGCGGATTCCATGCACGACGATCGTTTCCATCTGCTGGCTGTTGCCGCTCTGCGGATCGGCCGCGTCAGCAACCGGTGCCGCCGCATCTGCACTCGCCGCCATGGCCGCTGCATCGGCACGTTCGGCAGCCTGTGCCGTCCCCGTCATGCCGAGCCCGAAGCTCGCAATGATGCTGGCGGACAGCAGGGTCTTATGACATTTCATGACACTCCCCTCTCGATTCGTGGGTTCGACGGTATGCGACGAGGCTTCGTCATCCGCCGGTTGATCTGCGTCGAGCCATCCATCCATGGTCATTGCGCGGCGCCTCGTTTGCCGCGGGTTTGCGATGGCACGCACCGTCCTGGCGCGCGCTTGCATCAATTGCCGTCATGCTCATGTTCCAGGTACCAGATCGCCGCGCCGGTGATGCCGAGCTGGCCGTGCTCGATGAGGCGAACCGGCACGCGTTCGAGCGCAGGTCTCATCGGCCCCTTGTCGAGAAAACGCTCGGCGAACCGGCTGCCCAGCAGCAGCGGGCCGATCTGCGGCAGCACGCCCCCGGCCAGCACCACGCCACCGAATGCGCCGTAGGTAAGCGTGAGATCACCAACCACGCTGCCAAGCCAGGCGCAGAACACCTGCACGGCCTGCAGCGCCGCTGCATCGCCGCGCTTGGCCGCCTCGCTGATCGCCGCCGGCGTGTCGTACTCGGCACGCCGGCCGTGCAGCTGCGCAAGCGCGCGATGCAGATTGAGCAACCCCGGGCCGGACAGCACATGTTCGGCCTTCACATAGGGATCGGCGCTGCGAAACACGCGCAGCAGATCGATTTCCAGATCGCTGCCAGGCGTGAGCAGCGCATGTCCGGCCTCGGTGGCCAACACCGTGGTGCGGCTGCGGTCGGGAATGCACACCGCCGAACCCAGCCCGGTGCCAGGGCCGATTGCCAGGGTCGGCAGGCTGCCATCTCCCGGCATCCCCTTGAGCAATGGAGTGCCATCGTTGTCAATGCGCGCCACTGCATAAGCCAGCGCCTTGAAGTCATTGACCACGGCCAGCCGCTCGCTGCGCAGCCGCTGGCGCAGCTGCGGCACCGACACCAGCCACGGCAGGTTTTCGTTGACGACCTCGCCATCCACCACGAATCCTGCGCAGGCCAGCGCGATGCAGTCGACCGACTCGGCGCCCGTGCTGCTGCGGAAGGCTTCGAAAATTTCCGTCAGCCCCGCGAATGCCGCGCAGGCGTATTTCTCGTGACGCAGGATTTCCACCCGGCGATCGGCAGCGACGCCGACCAGCGCGATGCGCGCATGCGTGCCGCCGACATCCGCCGCGATCAGCAGACGTTGCGCGGAAGCATTTGCAGCCGGATTCGAACGCATGAACCGATTCACCCCGCCCCTCGCCGGAGAACTCTTCGGCACAGTCTGGACATTGTTTGACAACGTTGTCAACAATCGCTTTATTACGCGCCACCGCATGACAACAGCACGCATTTTCGACGCACGCCGTTTGTGCAAACGCATCATCGAAATTTTGCCTTAGTCAGCTAAATAACCGCATTTTCATTGCGCTTTGCAGCATTTCGATGCGCACGAAATCCGGATGACAACGTTGCTATGCGGACATGGTGAAAAGACAATCCAGTGACACTCCGCGGCATGCGATGCGCCTGCCGATCCATCGATCCGCACAGGGGAAGACATGACGACCGCCATCGCGCCACACGCAACCCGGAGCACCGTGCTACCGATGCTGATCGTTGGCGCACTGTTCTTCATCTTCGGTTTCGTGACCTGGCTCAACGGGCCGCTGATCCAGTTCGTCGAAGTCGCCTTCACGCTCGACACCGTCAACGCCTTTCTCGTGCTGATGGTGTTTTATCTGTCCTATTTCTTCCTTGCCCTGCCCTCGGCGTGGATCCTCAAGCGCACCGGCATGAAGAAAGGCATGGCACTGGGCTTGTTCACGATGGCCGTCGGCGCGCTGGCCTTTGGTGAATTCGCCCTGCGCCGCTGGTACCCCGGCGCGCTCGGCGGCTTGTTCGTGATCGGCGCCGGCTTGTCGCTGCTGCAGACCGCATCCAATCCCTACATCAGCATCCTCGGCCCGATCGAGACCGCGGCGCGGCGCATCGCCTTCATGGGCATCTGCAACAAGGCCGCCGGCATCCTCGCGCCGCTGGTGATCGGCGCACTGGTCATGCACGGTCTTGGAGATTTCAAATCCCGCGTCGCCAGCGCCGATCCGGCATTGCGCGAAACCCTGCTCAGCGAATTCGCCGCGCGCATCCATCTGCCGTACCTGGCGATGGCCATGCTGCTGGCCATCCTCGCAGTCGCCATCCTCAAATCGCCGCTGCCCGAGCTGCGCCCCGCGGAAGCCAATCAGGAAGCCACCGACGCTCATCACGATGCCAGCCGCAGCATCTTCACCTTTCCGCATCTGTGGCTGGGCGTGCTGTGCCTGTTCGTCTATGTCGGTGTCGAGGTCATGGCCGGCGATGCCATCGGCACCTATGGCAAGGGCTTCGGCCTGCCCGACGATCAGACCAAGCTGTTCACCGCCTACACATTGGCCGCGATGCTTGCCGGGTACTTCGGCGGACTGGTGCTGATTCCGCGCTTCATCTCGCAGGAGCGCTATCTGGCCTTCTCCGCCATACTCGGCGTGGTGCTGACGGTGGCGGCCTACTGCACGCGCGACTACGTTTCGGTCGGCTGCGTGGCTGCGCTGGGGTTCGCCAATGCGATGATGTGGCCGGCGATCTTCCCGCTGGCCATCGCACGCCTGGGCCACCACACAGAAACCGGTGCCGCACTGTTGATCATGGGCATCGCCGGCGGCGCCATCATTCCGCAGCTCTTCGCCCATCTGCGCGAGCATTACGATTTTCAGCTGGTGTTCGCCGCGATCATGGTGCCGTGCTATCTGTACATCCTGTTCTACGCATGGCGCGGCTGCCGCATCGGCCTGCCCCGCGCCCAGTCGCCGACAGCCGCTTCCACGGATACGATGACGCACCAAGACAAGCTCCCCTGACGTGAAAACACCGACCATCCGCGACGTCGCCGAGCGCGCCAAGGTTTCGCTCAAGACTGTCTCCCGCGTCATCAACAACGAAACCTCGGTGCGCACCAACACGCGCGAGCATGTGCTGCGCGTGATCGAGGAACTGGGTTACCTGCCCGACCTGTCGGCCCGCAGCCTGCGCAGCGCCACCTCGTATGCGCTCGGCGTCGTCTATGACAACCCCAACGCCTATTACGTGATCGCGGTACAGAATGGCGTGCTGTCGGCCTGCCGCGAACAAGGCTTCGGCCTGCAGATCCACCCCTGCAACTCCGCTTCACCGCAGCTCGCCGACGAGCTGCGCGACCTGGTGCGCCGCTCGCGCCTGGCCGGCCTGGTGCTGGCGCCGCCGATGTCCGAACGCATGGAACTGGTGCGCTTCCTCGCCGCCAACAAGATTCCGTTCGTGCGCATCCTGTCGGCAGCCGAGGATCCCGACGACGGCTACCCGTGCGTCTATGTCGACGACCGCGATGCGGCCTACGAAATCACCGAGCATCTGATCCAGCTGGGCCATCAGCGCATCGGCTTCCTGTGGGGCGGCGCCGAGCATCGCTCCAGCCCGGAACGCTTCAAGGGCTACGAGAGCGCGCTCAAGGACTACGGCATCGCGCTCGACCGAAAGCTGGTGATTCCCGGCGACTATTCCTTCGACGATGGCTTTCGCGGTGCGCGGCGCCTGCTTGCGCTGCGCGACCGTCCCACCGCGATCTTCGGCTCCAACGACGAAATCGCCGCCGGCGTGCTCGCCGCGGCCAAATCCAGCGGCATCGACGTGCCCTACGAGCTGTCGATTGCCGGTTTCGAGGACAGTCCATTCTCCAAGCAGTCATGGCCCGCGCTGACCACCGCCAAGCAGAGCACCGAGGCCATCGCGCGACGCGCCGCCCTGCGCCTGATCGCCGAGCTGCGCCCTCCCGGCGACGCCTTCGCCGCCAGCTACGCCCGCAACGAAGGCTTCAGCCCGCAGCTGGTGATCCGCGACTCGACGGCGCGCGTGCGCCTGCCGCTCAACGAGTGAGCGTCTGCCCGCGCAGACCGGCGGCAGTGCGTGCCAGATCTTCGATCGCCGCCCAGTCCCGCGCGGCAATCCGCTCGCGCGGCGTGAGCCAGGAACCGCCGACGCAGGCGACATTGGGCAGTGCCAGGTAGCGCGGCGCACTGGCCACGTCGATGCCGCCGGTCGGACAGAACCGTATGCCCGGCAGCGGGCCGGCCAATGCGCGCAGATGCTCGATGCCACCGACCGCGGCGGCCGGAAAGAATTTCTGCAGGCGATAGCCGCGCTCGGCCAGCGCCATCGCCTCGCTCGCCGTGGCGGCACCCGGCAGCCACGGCAGCGGACTGTCCAGCGCCGCCGCATGCAGGGCCGGGGTGGCGCCTGGCGACACCGCAAAGCGCGCACCGGCGGCGGCCACGGCTGCAAAATCCTCGGCGCGCAGCACGGTGCCGGCGCCGACCCAGGCGTGTTCGACCTCGCCGGCAATCGCCGCAATCGCATCGAGCGCCGCCGCGGTGCGCAACGTGACTTCGATGGCGCGCACGCCTCCCGCCACCAGTGCACGCGCCAGCGGCACGGCAGCGTCACGCTGCTCGACGACGACCACGGCCACCACCGGCGCCAGGGCCAGCATGGCTTGCAACGTGTCCTGGCGATCACTGCTCGACGTGCTCATGCGCATGCTCCAAATACACTTGCGCCGGCATCGGCGCTGCCCACGCGATCGCGGAACAGCGCGAACAGTTCGCGCCCGCAACCGCTCTGCTCGGCAGCCCGTGGCTGGACATCGGCCTTGCGCGCCTGCCACTGCTGCGCATCGACCAGCACTTCGAGCGTCCCCGCCCGCGCATCCAGGCGCACGAGGTCGCCGTCGCGGATGCGCGCGATGGCGCCGCCGGCGACCGCTTCCGGCGTGAGGTGGATCGCCGCCGGCACCTTGCCCGAAGCCCCCGACATGCGCCCGTCGGTGAGCAATGCAACGCGATGACCACGACTCTGCAACACCCCCAGCGCGGGGGTGAGCTGATGCAGTTCGGGCATGCCATTGGCACGCGGCCCCTGGCAGCGCACCACCACCACCACATCGCGGTCGAGCTCGCCGGCCGCAAATGCGGCCTGCACCGATTCCTGATCATCGAACACGCGCGCCGGCGCTTCGATCAGCAGGCGATCCTCGGGCACTGACGACACCTTGATCACCGCGCGCCCGAGATTGCCGTCGAGCACACGCAAGCCGCCATCGACACGGAAAGGCTGCGCCAGCGGTCGCAGCACCAGCGGATCGCCGCTGTGCGCCGGCGCAGCCATACGCCGCAGGCCGCCTTCGGCGTCGAGAGTGGCCTGCACGCGATAGGCGTCGAGCCCACTGCCGGCAACCGTTGCGATGTCGCCATGCAGCAGTCCGCCGTCGAGCAATTCGCCGATCAGAAATCCCATGCCGCCGGCGGCATGGAAATGATTCACGTCGGCACTGCCGTTGGGATAGATGCGCGCCAGCAGTGGCACCACGCGCGACAGCGCGTCGAAATCCTCCCAGCGCAGGTCGATGCCGGCGGCTTGCGCAATCGCCACCAGATGCAGCAAATGATTGGTCGATCCTCCCGTGGCATGCAGCCCGACCACGCCATTGACGATCGCGCGCTCGTCGACCACGTGGCCGATCGGCAGATAGCGTTCGCCCAATGCCGTCATCTCGATCACGCGCCGCGTGGCTTCGGCGGTCAGCGCATCGCGCAGCGGCGTGTCGGGATGGACGAAGCTGGCGCCCGGCAGATGCAGGCCCATGATCTCCATCAGCATCTGGTTGGAATTGGCGGTGCCGTAGAACGTGCAGGTACCGGGGGCGTGATAGGCCTGCGCCTCGGCATCGAGCAGTTCCTCGCGCGTGGCCTTGCCTTCGGCATAGCGCTGCCTGACCCTGGCCTTGGCCTCGTTGGGCAGGCCGCTGGGCATCGGCCCCGCCGGCACGAAGATCGCCGGCAGATGGCCGAAGCCGAGGGCGCCGATCAACAGTCCCGGCACGATCTTGTCGCACACACCCAGATACAGCGCCGCATCGAACATGTCGTGCGACAGGGCGATCGCGGTCGACAATGCGATCACGTCGCGTGAAAACAGCGACAGCTGCATGCCGGCACGCCCCTGGGTGACGCCATCGCACATCGCCGGCACGCCGCCGGCGACCTGCGCGGTGGCTCCCGCTTCGCGTGCCGCCCGGCGGATGATCTGCGGAAAGCGTTCGAACGGCTGATGCGCCGACAGCATGTCGTTGTAGGCCGTGACGATCGCCACGTTGGGCGTGTGCCCGCCGCGCAGCGCGTTCTTGTCCGACGCGCCACATGCCGCAAAGCCATGCGCGAGATTGCTGCACGACAAGTGCGTTCGCCGTGGCCCGGCCTCGCGCGCCGCGTCGATGCGCGCGAGATAGCGCGCGCGCGTGACCGCGCTGCGTGCGCGCAGACGCTGCGTGACTTCGGCCACTACGGGATGCAGTTTCATTGCCACCTCCGGAATCAGGGTGCCCAATACACATCGACGGGCGCTGCCGCGAGCACGGCGCCGAGCGGCGAGGCCGCATCCAGCGCCGCGTAAGCGCGCAGCTTGTCGATGCCTTCGATATGCAGATACAGCTGCCGCGCCGTCACCAGGGCCGGCAGGGTCAGCGTGATCCGTGCCTCGTCGATGCTCGCTGCACGCATCGACGACACCCATGCCGTGCCATGCGCATCGAGCGCCTCCGCCAACCGATCGCCGTCGGGGAACAGCGAGGCCGTGTGACCGTCCAATCCCATCCCCAGCACGACGACATCGAAGGGCATGCCCATGCGCGCGATGGCCGCACCGACTTCGGCAGCCGCGGCCTCCGGCGTCATGCCATCCCGATGCAGCGGCACGAACCGCGCCGCCGCCGCCGCATCCTGCAGCAGTGTCTCGTGCAGCATGCGCTGATTGGAACGCGCATGCTGCGGCGGCAGCCAGCGTTCATCGGCCAGGGTGACGACGACGCGCGACCACTCCAGGTCACGCCGCGCGAGTTCGCGTAGAAAAGCCCGCGGCGTGCTGCCACCGGACACCACCAGCGACGCGTGCCCGCGTGCGCGCAGGGCGGCACGCAGGTCGTCCTCGACCGCCTGCGCAAGCGCGATGGCGAGCGCACCGGCATCGGTGAAGTCGTGTCGGGTGGCGCGCGGTTTCATCCCGCGTCCTCGTGCCAGGTGCGGCCATCGCGCTCGATCAGCGCAATCGCCGCGCTCGGCCCCCAGGTGCCGGAGTGATACGCCTTGGGCGCTTCCTCGTCGGCCTCCCACGCGGCCAGGATCGGATCGATCCACTGCCACGCCGCCTCCACCTCGTCGCGGCGCATGAACAGCATCGGATTGCCGCGCACCACGTCGAGCAGCAGGCGTTCGTAGGCTTCGGGCTGACGCAGGCCGAAGGTCGAGGCGAAACTCATGTCCAGCGGCACCCGGCGCAGCCGCAGACCTCCCGGCCCCGGATACTTGATCATCAGCCACAGCTTGATGCCTTCGTCGGGCTGCAGGCGCACGACGAGCTTGTTCGGCGCCAGCGCACCGGCATCGGCGCCGAAAATGGAGTGCGGCACCGCGCGAAAGGCAACGACGATTTCCGAGACGCGCTCGGGCAGGCGCTTGCCGGTGCGCAGATAGAACGGCACCCCGGCCCAGCGCCAGTTGCGCACCTCGGTCTTGAGGGCGACGAAGGTTTCGGTGCGCGTATCGCGCCGCCCCGCCTCCTCGGCATAGGCGCGCACGCCGGGAACCGGCGGCACGCTTTCGCGGTACTGTCCGCGCACCGTGCGTTGCGCGGCGTTGCCGGCATCGATCGGCGCAAGGGCGTTGAGCACCTTGAGCTTTTCATCGCGGATCGCATCGGCATCGAACTTGGCCGGCGGCTCCATCGCCACCAGGCACAGCAGCTGCAGCAGATGGTTCTGCACCATGTCGCGCAGCGCGCCGGCACCGTCGTAGTAGGCGCCGCGCTGTTCCACGCCGATCGTCTCGGCAACCGTGATCTGCACATGGTCGATGTGCTCGGCGCGCCACAGCGGCTCCAGCAGCGCATTGCCGAATCGCAGCACGATCAGGTTCTGCACCGTTTCCTTGCCCAGATAGTGATCGATGCGGAACGTGTTGCGCTCGTCGAAGGCGCGACCGATCGCGGCATTGATCGCGCGCGCGGTGGCCAGATCGCGGCCGATGGGTTTTTCGATGACCACCCGCGAATGCGCATCGACCAGCCCGTGGGTGCGCAGGCCATCGCACGCGGCCGCGAACAGCGACGGCGAGGTCGCCAGATAGAACACCCGCACGCGCTGCTCGCCTTCGCCGGCGGCCAGCCAGCGCGACAGCTCATCCCATCCCGCCGCGCCCTCGATGTCGAGCGCGCAGTACGACAGCAGCGGCAGGAATTGCTGCACGGCTTGCGCATCGCCGGCGCCGTTGGCGCGTTCGAGCGCCGCGCACGCACGGGCGCGCCAGTCGTCACTGCCGATCGCATCCCGCGCCATGCCGAGCACGCGCGTGGTCGGCGGTATCTGGCCTTCGACGAAGCGGTGAAACAAGGCCGGCAGCAGCTTGCGCAGCGCAAGATCGCCGGTTCCTCCGAGGATGACGAGATCGAACGCAGGCAAGGTGGCTGGCGACGGCATGGCGCATGGATGACCGAATTAGATACCAGTAAGCTACCTCAAGATGAGATAAGTGTCATCTTGCCTTTCATTGGTACCTTAGTGGTATTATTCTGGATATGACTTCCGTCTCCACCACCGTTTCCGCCCGCAATCCTTCGGGGCAGCGCCCGCTGGCCTATCTGCGTTTGCGCGCGAGCCTGCTGCACGCCATCGACAGTGGCGAGCTGGTGCCTGGACAGGCACTCATCGGCGAGCGCGAGCTGGCCCGCCAGCACGGCGTATCACGGGTCACCGTGCGCAAGGCAATCGCTGGACTGGTCGCCGACGGGCGTCTCGTGCAGCGCCATGGTGCCGGCACCTTCGTCAGCGAGCGCATCGTCAAATCGTTCTCGCGCCTGACCAGCTTCAGCGACGACCTGCGTGCCCGCGGCCTTGCGCCGCGCACGCGCACGCTGGCTGAGGAACGCGGCGAAGTCACGCCCGAGGAGGCGATGGCACTCAACCTGTCGCCCGGTGCGCGCGTGCTGCGCGTGCGCCGCCTGCGCTACGGCGGCGACCAGGCGCTGGCCATCGAGCGCAGCGTGATTCCCGAGTTCGCCCTGCCCGAAGGCACCGCGCTGGGCAGCTCGCTGTACGAAACGCTCGATCGTTCCGGCTTGCGTCCGCGCCGCGCATTGCAGCGCCTGCGTGCCGTGGCGTTCGATGCCGAATCCTCGCACCTGCTCGATGTCGCATCCGGCAGCGCCGGCCTGCTCATCGAGCGTCGCGGCTTTCTCGACGATGGCCGCGTGGTCGAGTTCACCCAATCCCTCTACCGTGGCGACGCCTACGACTTCGTCGCCGAATTGACGAGCGCCGACGATGACCGCCGCACCGACTGACCCGACCCGCACACGCATGTTCTCCGAGATTGGAGAAAGCGCCGCGGCCATTGCGCACCAGCGTAGCGCCAATGCCCTGGCGATCGACCAGCTGGCACGGGCACTGCGTGCGACACCACCGCGCTTCGTCGTCACCGCCGCGCGCGGCAGCTCCGACCACGCCGCGACCTACGCCAAGTACCTGATCGAAACCCAGCTGGGCCTGGCCACCACGTCGGCCGCACCGTCGATCCATTCGGTTTATGCGGCGCGGCCGGATTTTCACGACGCCCTGTTCATCGCCATTTCGCAATCGGGCCGCAGTCCGGATCTGCTGCGGCAGAGCGAAGCCGCCAAGCGCAGCGGCGCACGCGTGATTGCACTGGTCAATGTCGCCGATTCGCCCCTGGCCGCGCTTGCCGACACCGTGCTGCCGCTGCATGCCGGCCCCGAACTCAGCGTCGCCGCCACCAAGAGCTATCTATGCTCGCTGGCCGCCATCGCCGACCTGGTGGCGCAGTGGAGCGGCGATGCCGCGCTGGGCAGCGCGCTCGACCATCTGCCGCAGGATCTTGCCACTGCGCCGACGGCGGATTGGTCGTCCTTGATCGCCGATCTCGAAGATGCCCGCAACCTGTTCGTCGTGGGCCGCGGCCTGGGCCTGTCGGCCGCACAGGAAGCCGCGCTCAAGCTCAAGGAAACCTGCGGCCTGCACGCCGAGGCCTTCAGCGCCGCCGAGGTGCAGCACGGCCCGATGGTGCTGGTCGAACGCGATTTCCCCGTGCTGTTCTTCACCCAGCCCGACGACACCCAGGCCAGCACGCTCGACGTGGCCGCCGCATTCCGCGCGCGCGGCGCGCGCGTGCACGTGGCGCGCGCGGAGGCGCAGTCCGGCGACTGCCGTTTTGCGACCACCCGGCATCCCGCCTGCGCTCCGATCGCCGCAGTGCATGCGTTTTATTACGCCGCCAACGCCCTGTCGATCCGCCGCGGACGCAACCCGGACGTGCCGCCGCACCTGCGCAAAGTCACCGAGACCGTATGATGATCACCGCCTTCACCCATGGCCGCATCCTGCTCGACGAAGGCTGGCGCGACGACGTCGCCGTGCTGGTCGAGGACGGCCGCATCCTCGCCATCGTCGCGCACGACGATGCGCAGGTCGGCCATGCGCACGCACGGCACGATCTGCACGGCAACCTGCTGCTGCCCGGCTTCATCGATGTGCAGGTCAACGGCGGCGGGGGCGTGCTGTTCAATGACGCACCCACGGTCGACACGATCCGCCGCATCGGCGCCGCGCATCGCCGCTTCGGCACGACTGGCTTTCTGCCCACCCTGATCAGCGACGATCGGCAGACCATGCAGGCGGCCATCCGCGCGGTCGACGACGCCATCGCGCAAGGCGTGCCCGGCGTGCTCGGCATCCATCTCGAAGGCCCATACATCGCTCCGGCACGCCGCGGTGCCCACGATGCGACCCAGTTCCGCATCCCCGACGAGGCGGAGATCGACCTCGTCTGCTCGTTGCGCAACGGCGTCACCGTGCTCACGCTCGCCCCCGACTGCATCGGCCCCGCGCTTGTGCGCCGCTTCGTCGAACGCGGCGTCATCGTCTGCCTTGGCCACAGCGACGCCAGCCACGCGCAGGCGCGTGCAGCGCTCGACGCGGGCGCGCGCGGCTTCACCCATCTGTACAACGCGATGTCGCCGCTGCAGGGGCGCGCGCCCGGCATGGTCGGTGCCGCCCTCGAAGATCGCCACAGTTGGTGCGGCATCATCGCCGACGGCCACCACGTCGATGCCGCAAGCCTGCGCGTCGCACTGGCCGCCAAGCCGCGCGGAAAAATCCTGCTGGTCACCGATGCCATGCCGCCAGTGGGCGCCGACGAGGCCGATTTCACACTGGCCGGCCAGCACGTCACCGTGCGCAACGGCCGCTGCGAAAACGAAAACGGCTCTCTCGCCGGCTCGGCGCTGGACATGGCCAGCGCACTGCGCAACAGCGTGGATTGGCTGGGCGTGACCCTCGACGAAGTCGCACGCATGGCCGCAACCTATCCCGCGCAATTCCTCGGCCTGGCCGCCCACCACGGCCGCATCGCCGTCGATTGCCGTGCCGACCTGGTCGAACTCGACGCCTCGACGCTGCAACTGCGCGGCACTTATCCAGCACTCCAAGAGCCGGGCGCTGCGGCAGTGTGAATGGGCCCACCAGGACTCGAACCTGGAACCAAGGGATTATGAGTTTCCTTGTAAATCAATAAGTTATTGATAAGCAAGCGAAGTGTAGCGAAGTTTCACGTAAGGCAAACGCTTTTGCAATCAGTAGCTTAGCGTAAGGTAGCGAAGTGCGCAAAAACTGGGCGCTGTACCGCATCTGTACCCAATTCCAAGCACGCACGCGATCACGACAACAGCTCCCGTGATCAACACTATCCGCTCCCGGATACCCAAGGTATCCGACTCTCTCTGGCTGCGGGACAACTTCTGGTTTTTCCACCTAATTCGTGGTACAAAAACCAGAAGTCGCACTTCCGTGACTCAGGAGATCTTCCGCCATGGTTCCAAGCATCTACGTAAAGGCCAACGAGGTGCTTGGCCGCCTCCAGAGCCTTGACCTCGATCATACGACGCTGACAAACATTGTTCGCCGTGGGCAGTATGCGCACGCCGCTTGTACAGCCAATGACCCTCCGCTGTATCCGGGCTTCACTGCTTGGGCGCAAATGGTTCGGGCATCGCGCGAGTACCTGCTGCCTAAAGGCTGGTCACGGTCCAACGAGAACAATTATTGCTTGGTGATCGACCCCAAAGGGGAGATCGCCATTGCGATCGCCACTGGAGACGAGGGGACGGGTCAGCCACATGCCAACCCAACGACGAAGTCCTCCAAAGGGCCACGCACGGTGGATGTCGTGATCGCTAACCAGAATCAGCTGGTGCTGCCCCTGGACTTCCCCCCGATCCCGGAGCCTGCCATCAAGCAGGACGAAAACCGGATGACCTGGATTCTGCTCGTCCATCGAGGCGCAGAAGGCGTCCGTAGCGAACTGTCGCTGCCCCTGTCAATCAACGACGACGGCTACATCGATGACTGGCGTGAACGCATCATGCTCGGCGTTCTACCCAACGACCCAGACCTTCGCGACATCAAGCCGAGCCCCAACGATCAGCCGGATATCGCGATCGACGTCAAGCGGCGGGCATGAACGCGTCCGCCATCTTCAACCCCTTGCGCCTGACGCTGGCGCGAAGGCGCCGGGGCTTGACGATGACGAAGCTCGCCGGATTGATCGGCGTCGAGCTTCGTTCCGTCTCGGCCTACGAGAAGGGGGAATTCAGCCCGGATGGCGAACGTCTGGCCGCCATTAGTCGTGCGCTCGGCTTCCCTGTCCCGTTTTTCTATGGGGAAGCCGTGGACGAGCCCACGCCCGACATCGCCAGCTTCCGCTCCCTGTCCAAGATGACCGCGGCGCAACGCGATACGGCGTTGGGCAGTGGTGCAATCGCACTCATGCTCAACGACTGGATCGAACAACAGTTCCAGCTCCCGATCCATGATTTGCCGGACCTTAGCCGCGAGGCCAGTCCGGAAGCGGCGGCGCAGGCACTGCGCGCTGCATGGGGTCTTGGCGAACTCCCGATCAAGAATGTGATCCATCTTCTTGAGGCCAAGGGTGTCCGGGTATTCTCCCTGTCAATCGATGCCGCCGAAGTTGACGCCTTCTCCATGTGGCGGCAAAGCACGCCATTCGTATTTCTCAATACGGGCAAGTCGGCTGAGCATGGGCGTTTCGATGCCGCGCACGAGTTGGGCCACCTGGTATTGCATCGCCATGGTTCGCCTCAGGGGCGGGAAGCAGAGCGCGAGGCCAACAGTTTCGCCTCGGCATTTCTCATGCCGCAGGCAAGCGTGCTTGCTGAAGCTCCGCACATGGCGACCGTGGATAGGCTCATCCAGCTCAAGCAGCGTTGGGGTGTTTCCGTGGCTGCGCTTACCTACCGTCTGCATACGGTGGGCGTGTTAAGCGACTGGCACTACCAATCGCTTTTCGTCGAGATATCCAAGCGTGGATACCGAAAGAGCGAACCCAATGAAGGACAGCGCGAGACTTCGCAAGTCCTGCAGAAGGTCTTTTCGGCACTTCGCGAAGATGGCGTTTCCAAAAACGACATCGCGAACGAACTTTGTGTCACCGCCGAGGAGCTCGACCAGTTGGTTTTTGGGCTTGCATTCACCGCGCTCAAAGGGGGAAACACAGGGGCGCGATCTGGCCGTAAGCGTCCCGATCTTCATCTCGTAAGTTCACGCTAGGAGACTCCCATGGCAAAGAAAGATATTCATGTCGTCCCACATGAACAGGGGTGGGCAACGCGCAAGGAAGGAGCTGGTCGCGCTGGAGTGGTCACTCCTACGCAGAAGCAGGCTATCGATAAGGCGCGCGACCAAGCGCGGCGCGACAAGGTCGAAGTGGTCATCCACCGCAAAGATGGGCGGATCCGAAACAGCGATAGCTATGGCAACGACCCCCATCCGCCCAAAGACAAGAAGCACTGACGCAGTTCAACCGCTACCCTACATGGGCGATCACGACTTTGAATCTCCTGCTCCGCCAGCCTTCGTTTCCCGACCTCTGCCCCATTACTGCCGCAGTCGATGCGCTGGCCAGTTCAGGCGGTATTGAGGAGCGCGGCGCGATCTTCACGCGCCGCGAGGTTGTAGATTTCATCCTGGATCTAGTCGGTTACGTTAGTGATCGCCCGCTGTACCAGTCCAGACTCTTGGAGCCTTCATTCGGCAATGGCGATTTCCTGCTGCCCGCAATCGACAGACTCCTCGCGGCGTGGAAGAGAACGGGGCAGACCAAAAACCCATTGAAAGCATTGGGCGATTGCATTTGTGCGGTTGAGCTGCACCACGACACCTTCGACGAAACCCGTGCGGCAGTCATTACTCGCTTGGCGCAATCCGGCATCCCCGGCGCAGCCGCGACAGCGATTGCAAACCGATGGTTGCAGCAGGGCGACTTTCTGCTGACCCAGATACCGGATGCCTTCGATGTAGTGATCGGCAATCCGCCCTACGTCCGCCAAGAAATGATCCCAGACGTTCTGCTCGCCGAGTATCGCAGCCGCTACGCCACGATCTATGACCGGGCTGATCTCTATATTCCCTTCATCGAGCGCTCGCTCCGATTGTTGAAGATGGGTGGCGCGCTTGGTTTCATCTGCGCTGATCGTTGGATGAAGAACCGATATGGGGGGCCGCTACGCGCCTTGGTCGCCGAGGAGTTTCATCTGAAGATCCATGTCGACATGACCGACATGCCGGCCTTCCATTCCGATGTAATCGCATACCCAGCTATCACCGTCATTACACGGGAACGCGCTCAAACGACACGCATTGCCCGCCGACCAGAGATTGACAGTTCCGTCCTTAGCAAGTTGGCGGCGCAATTGACCGCGGAATCATTGCCCGAGGAATCTCGCGCGGTTCACGAACTTTCTGGCGTCGCCGCCGGTACAGAACCATGGATTCTGAAGTCATCCGATCACCTTGCGCTCGTGCGCCGCCTGGAACAGGAACTGCCTGCTCTCGAAGCAACAGGATGCAAGGTTGGTATCGGTGTGGCAACGGGAGCGGACCAGACCTTTATCGGTCAGTTCGATGCTCTCGATGTTGAAGATGATCGAAAGCAGCCGCTTGCAACAACCCGTGACATCGCGAACGGCATCGTCGAATGGAGGGGGCTTGGCGTCATCAATCCTTTCGCGGACAGCGGCGGACTGGTCGATCTAGATGACTATCCCCGTCTGAGGCGCTACCTCGAAGCGCGCAAAAGGGAGATCGCGGGTCGCCACTGCGTCAAGAAGGCACCGGCCAACTGGTACCGCACGATCGACCGCATTACGCCGTCATTAACGCGGAAGCCAAAGCTGTTGATTCCTGACATCAAAGGTGAAGCCAACGTTGTCTACGAAGAAGGGCGGCTGTATCCCCACCACAACCTTTACTTCATCACTTCAGAAGAATGGGATCTACGTGCATTGCAAGCCGTGCTGCTTTCCGGCGTGGCTCGCCTGTTCGTCGCTACATACTCGACCAAGATGCGCGGCGGATTTTTGCGATTTCAAGCGCAGTATCTGCGTCGCATTCGGGTGCCAAAATGGGCGGATGTACCGGAGCGCCTTCGGGAGATGCTGATTTCGGCTGCAACAACCCGGAACTTGGCCGCTTGTAATCGTGCCGCCTGCGAGGTGTACGGATTGTCCGAGGAAGAACAGACTATCTTGGGGAAAGAACTTGGCAGATAAGATCGATATCGGGGCACGTCTCCAAGAAGCGGTACAAGGCTACTGGGGCGCACGCACGCAAAACCGGCAAAAGCAAGCCGAATCAGGCAGGATCGATGCGGGGTCGCGTGGCGAGGTAACGGGCGGCACCCAGATGGGTGCGCTGGAGACCCTCGTTGCTGACATTCTGTGTGAAGCCGGCCTGAAGCGGCTCGATGTTCGCACCCGCACGGCGCTAGAACTTCCAGGCTACTTCCGTGCAACCAAAAAATGGGACCTGATTGTCATCTCAGAGAAACAGCTGGTGTTGGCGATGGAGTTCAAATCCCAGGCCGGCGCATCGATCGGCAACAACGTCAACAATCGCGCAGAGGAAGCCGTCGGAAGCGCCAAGGATATCTGGACCGCCTATCGTGAAGGCCGATTCGGGGACAAGGCACCTCCTCCCTTCCTAGGGTACCTCTTCTTGCTCGAAGACCGAGACAGCGTCAAAAGGCCGGTCGCGAATAAGGAACCCTATTTTGAGGTCGATCCTGTCTTCCGTGGTCAGAGAACCACGAACAAGGATGCCAGCAAGGTGAAGTATGGGGGCGTCTCGTACGCGAAGAGATACGAGCTATTGTGCAGGCGTCTCGTGCTGGAAAGGATCTACAACTCGGCTTGCTTCCTGATGGCGACTAACTCCCGGCCGACTGTCATCTCCCAACCAGCGGACGACCTGACGTTCGCTCGATTCGTTGCCGCGTTGCGGGGGCACGCGACGACCTTCCTTGGTAGCCAACAACCGTAATACGGAAGCTCCAGTGGCGGCATCCGGCCAACCTTGCTGCGCTGTACGCGATTTTCGACGACAAGCAACACCCGTACTGCAAGCATCGGCTGGCGGCTTGAAGCTGGCGGTGCCGCGCCTCACCAATCCGAGACTTCTTCCCACGCCGGCCCCAGGAACGCTTTCAGAACGGCTAGAACATCGGCCATTTCGTCGCTGAACGGCAACGCATGAAAGTGGCTGTGAACTCGCACGATGCAGGGCATTTGCGTTGGAACCTCTACATCGCCGTTTTCAAGTTGACGGATGTTCAATAGCGGGCCAACGAATTCGCCCAACAACCGAATCGCCTCATCCGGTGTAGCGAGCTTGCGCGATAGTCTGGTTGGAGATGACCACCACCGCAGGCTTTCGCCAACCTGGGCGAAGATTGCCAGCGCATACGCCGAATCGTCGGCGGGGTCGATGACCACGGCAAGCGGAAAGGCATCGCCAGAAAATACGGGGTCAGCGTCTAGTCGCTGCAAGTATTTCTTGCGCCGCTCAACGATTTTCTGCCGGCGCTTCGCTCCTCGGTTCATCGGGTTTCTCGCGGAAGGTTGAGTGACTTCCTTCCCTGGCCCCGATGTGTTCCAGCTGAACATGGGTGATGAAGCGAAAGGCTACGCCCTCGATCAGTCCGTTGATGCTTCCATCATCCTACGAATCGTCTCTCGGCGGTACTTGGCGATCACGGCACGCATGGCGTCATCGTCGGTCATGTCCATCTGCTCCCGCTCACTGAACAGTAGGGCCGCCTTCTGGCGCATCTGCCCGATACGCGTCTGGTTGGGAGCGGCCTTCTCTTGCTCGTCGCCGATGGCTGCCGAGCAATCCGCAATGTGCGAGTTGATCAGGTCGCGGGCGACCTCGTAGGTCAACACTTGTTCGTAGCGATAGCCCATGTCGTCCTCCACGTGAAACGTGCCAAAGTGCATACACTTTGCGGCCTCCGGCCTATCCTGCCATAGTCCTCAAAGCCTCCGAAATTTCTGTCAGCAGAAATCGGGACGGTAGGGGGAGTATAGGTTGCGCAGGGGGGGGGATTTCGTACGTACGAAATCCAGCTAGGTGTCTGCCTCGTTCCCTTGGCGCAGGTCATCGACAATCACCACGCGCCGGATGACGGGGTGAACCGGATCAGGGAAATGCTGTTTGCCGGCCACACGCCGATTGACGAACTCAAGCCAGCCGAGGGCCAGGTTCATGGCAGGGGCGATGATGAAGCGGCCAATCAGGCCAGTGATAGCCCACCACAAGGTGAAACCAAGAAAGGCGACAACCACGGCTGCGACGCAAGCAACGACGGCCCATAAGCCGAGGTAGAGCAACGCAGGCGGCAGGTGGGCAAAGAAGCCAGGGAAGCTGTCGTAAAGCCAGCGGACGAGAATTTTCATTGACGGCACTCATGATTCGGACTGTGGTCTGCGCTGATGCCAGTGATGGCCTTGGCATTGCTGGCATGGCGACCACCAGCCGCGTAGCAGAGCGCCGTCAAGGGGAACGGCAACCGCCGTAGGTTGCTGCCAAGCAACCGGCCCTTGACGGAAGGAGCGACGCGAAGCGGCAAGCCATAGCTTTTAGCCAACCGCTGCTTCACTGGCCGGCTCAGGCCACAGCACGCGGTCAAACCAACCTTCGGCAATGCGCCGCTCGTCGCTTCCGTTGCTGTCTCCGGTATGTGCCAAGTCGGCCATGAACGCGGCAAGCACCCGTTCCGGAATCAGTCCGCGTGCTTCGACCAGCTCGATGAATTTCAAGGGCACATCCAGCGCCAAGCGCTTCACTCCCTCGGCGCGAAGGAACGGGGATGTTGCCGCCCTCTGCTTCGGCTCCTTGACGCCGTCTGTGGCCGCTTGCTGCCCAGACCTGTCCGCGCCCAAGTCCTGGCTGGTGTTCAAGCGCGAGCGCAACCTTGTGGTCAATCGGGCGACCTGGATCACCACCAGCAGGTCCTCGGCGACTTGTGGGCCAGGCAGTCGACCAACGCCTTTCCCTGGCGCAAGGCGCTGCTCAATGCCGGGAGCCCAAGGGGCGTGGCCCTCATCCGCCCCTTCAAGGCCGTTCCCTGGAACGAACAGAAGCGTGAGGTATGAGTATGAAAAGCCAAGTCATAGTTTCCAACACATCAAATGAATTCTTCACTCCCGAGCGTTGTTGGATTCTCGAGGTAGTCAACGTCCCTGACGATAAGGCGGCATCCATTGCGCGGGCGCGGGTCGAACCTGGTGTGACCACACAGTTGCATCGCCTGAACGGAATTGATGAACGGTATGTCGTGATTGCAGGCAAGGGAATAGTGCAAGTCGGAGACTCCATTAAACAAGTAGTGGAACCGGGTGATGCCGTGGTCATTCCATCGGGAACGCCGCAGCAGATCGCAAACACCGGCAATTCCAATCTGCTCTTCTACTGCATATGCAGCCCCCGCTTCACGCCCGACTGTTACGAAGCGTTGGAGTAGAGGACCACATAAGGCTCACTTAGCAATGAGGCTTGTAGGCCGCATTCCTCAGCAAGAGGACACGATGAACTTCGACCCCCAGAAATTCTTCATTGGCCTGATGGATTTCTTCGTAAGCCTCCGGCCAACCCACCTTCCATTGCCTGACCTCGCCGCGCACGCTCGCGCATTTCTGCGAGGAGATGGCGATGTCGAAGGAGATGTTGTGGGCGAAGCGGGTCCGGGCGTTCGAGCGGAGCGGGCTGAGTCGGCGGGCGTGGTGTGCGCGGGAGAATGTGCCATTGACGACGCTGGACTATTGGCGGCGTCGGCTGCGCGAAGCGGACCCGGGTCTGGTGCCGGTGGTGGTCGAATCGGCTCCGGGGGCAGAACACATCGAGATCGCGCTGGGTGATATTCGCTTGCGACTTCCTGCGACGGTCGACGCCGTCTGGCTGTGCAGTCTGCTGCGTGGGCTACGCTGATGCTTCGGCCGACCGGGTTGTGGCTGGCACTGGCGCCGATCGACCTGCGCTGCGGGATGGACCGGTTGCTGGTGCTGGTGCAGACGCAGTTTGGGCGCGACGGCTTCGATGGCGGGGCGTACTTGTTCCGCAATCGGTCGGGGTCGCGCTTGAAGATCGTGTGCGCGGATGCGCAGGGCGTGTGGCTGTGCACGCGGCGACTGCATCGTGGCCAGTTCACCTGGCCACGCGCCGGCGAAGCGATGTTCGCGATCAGCGCGGCGCAGTTCGAGTGGCTGATTGCGGGGGTGGACTGGCAGCGCTTGTCGGCACGCATCGAGGACGTGCCGCGGTTGTTGTGATGCCGCAGGAAAGCCAGTGTTTTTGCGGCTTCCGGCCATTTCTCGCGCGCGCGCGCGAGGTAAATTGCGGTGATGAATGTAGCCACGCCGGATCACGCCACGGAACTCGAAGCGCTGCGCGCCGAGATCGCGAAGCGCGACCTGCGGATCGAGCAGCTCGAACACCTCCTTCGCCTTCTGAAGCGCCAACAGTATTCGGCCAGCGCCGAGAAGTTCGATCCGGCGCAGCAAGCCTTGTTTGGTGCGGCTGCCGATGAAGAGATCGCGTCCACCCAGTGCGAGATCGACACGTTGTCGCCACCGCGCGAGCGCGCACAGCCGAAGCGTCAGCCACTTCCGGAATCGCTGCCGCGTGTCGAGGAGCACATCGCGCCCGTCTCGTGCACCTGCAGTGCCTGTGGTGGCGAACTGCACCAGATCGGCGAAGAGGTCAGCGAGAAGCTCGACATCAAGCCGGTCGAGTTCTATGTGCGCCGGATCATCCGCCCGAAACTGGCCTGCCGCGGCTGCGAGACGATGCACACGCCGCCGACGCTGCCGGCGATCATCGAGCGCGGCATCGCCGCACCCGGCCTGCTCGCGCATGTGCTGATCGGCAAGTACGCCGATCATTTGCCGCTGACCCGCCAGCGCGAGATGCTGGGTCGCAGCGGCGTCGACCTGCCGGTCTCGACCTTGTCGGAATGGGTCGGGGCTTGCGGCTTCGCGCTGCAACCGCTGGTCGATGCATTGCGCAGCGAGTTGCATCAGTGCAGCGTGCTCCACGCCGACGAAACTCCGGTGCAGATGCTGGCGCCGGGCAAGGGCAAAACCCAGAACGCGTACCTGTTCGCGTATCGTCGCGGCGAGATCGCGGAGCCGCCGATCATCGTCTACGACTTTGCGGAGAACCGCAGCGGCAGCAACGCCCGACGATTCCTGGCCGACTACGGCGGTGCGCTCGTGGTCGACGACTACGCGGGCTACAAACACCTGTTCCAGTCGACGCCGATGCGCGAGGTCGGCTGCTGGGCACATGCGCGTCGGAAGTTCTTCGAGCTGCACGAAGCGAACAAGAGCACGCTTGCCGCCGAAGCGCTGACGCGCATCGGCGCGATCTACGCGGTCGAGCGCGACGCGAAGGACATGACGGCCGAGCAACGACACATGCATCGACAAGACCACGCACGCCCGAAGGTCGAAGCCTTGGTCGCATGGCTCCAATCGCTGCGACCCAAGATCAACAGCGGTTCGGCCACCGCCAAGGCGGTCGACTACCTACTGCGACGAACGGCGGCCTTCACCGCCTACCTCGACGACGGCTGCTTCCCGATCGACAACAATGCGGTCGAGAACGCGATCCGCCCGGTGGCGCTCGGCCGAAAGAACTGGTTGTTTGCCGGGTCGCTGCTCGCCGGACAGCGCGCCGCGAACATCATGAGCCTGATCCAGACCGCCAAGGCCAACGGCCACGATCCGCATGCCTATCTGCGCGATGTGCTCACGCGGCTTCCGACACAGCTCAACAGCAAGATCGGCGAGCTGCTACCGCACACCTGGCAGCCAGCCACGACGTAGGCATCACGGACGATGAAGCGGAAGGTGGGTTCACCGGACGCTTACATCCCGAGTGGGT
>WBZO01001293.1_pt1 | contig 40140 bp, 57 predicted proteins | sample 5204261 | NCBI WGS metagenome assembly WBZO01 (sample SAMN12412400, study PRJNA552823) | activated sludge metagenome | isolation source: activated sludge from anammox sidestream of wastewater treatment plant... | place: USA: North Carolina | collected 2017-09
AAGGTAATGCACCTCGAAGACGAACACGCCGGACTCGCCCATCAGGCTGCGCACCGCCGAGGTGAAACCGTGGATGTCCTCGACGTGGGCAAAGACATTGTTCGCCACCACCACGTCGGCCTGGCCGATGGCCTCTGCCATCTCCGGCCCAAAATAGCCTTTCAGCACCGTGGCCGTGCCGTCGGCTGCGTCCCATGCGGCCTCCGACGGATCGACGCCGATGGCCTCGATGCCAAGCGCGGCAAGCGGGCGCAGCATGGCGCCGTCGTTGCATCCGATCTCAACCACTTTGCGCGGGGCAAATCGCGCGGCCAGGTCGGCGGCATAGGCGGCAAAATGCTCGCGCAGCGTGCGGCTGGTCGAGCTGCGGTAAAAGTAGCGTCCGAACAGTTCCGCGGGCGGCACGCTCTCGGCAACCTGCAGTGCGAGGCAGTCGCGGCAAAAGAGCAGGTGCAGCGCATACGTTCGCTCGGCGTGGAACTGCTCTGGCGCCAGAAAGCCGCCCGCCAGGGCGACGCGGCCCAGGTCCATGACCTGCTGCGTCTCTGCGCTGCCGCAAACCTTACATGTCGTCATCGAGAAACACCATCAACAGCGTTGCCGCATACAGCACGATCAAGCCAAGCAAGCCTGCCTTTTCGAGACTCACGGCTGGCAATTCACAAGCTCGAGGCGCGACGCGCCGATCCACTCGGCCGTGCGCCCGGACAACGACGACACGCGCCCCCTGAAGATGTTGCGGATGGCGTGCTTCCACTCCATTTCATTGGCGCGGTCGGCAAACTCGGTGCGATACCATGGCGGGTCGAAGTAGTGGCCGTCGCCGGTCATCGGCACGCCGGCCAGGACGATTTCGTCGTATCCGAGCAGCAGGCCGACGTAGCAGGCGAACAGGCCGGAGGTGCCGCCGACGGCGCTGATGTTCCAGCACAAATCGACCCCCTCGCGGTCCTTGTGCGAATGGCACATGGGCGGCACGCGGTCGCCGTAGTTGTGCTTCTCGCGGTAGGTACGCCAGCCGGGCAGGTATTCAGGGTGCAGCGTCACCCAATGCCGGATTCGGTCGTGCAGATGGGCACCGATGTCGTTGACGGCCATGATCTCGCCCTTCCACGGCCTGACCTTGGCGAAGTCGTCCCACACGGAGCGACCGCCGCCCAGGACAAGCAGCGGACCGGAAAAACGCCCTGCGCGGCTGGGGATTTCTCCCCGTCCGCCCAGGGCGTTCCAGAGCCTTTGCAGCTCGTCAGTCACCGTCGACGTAGCGGATCTTGACCGACAGCGTGCCGGCGCCCGAGCCCACGGTGACGCCGGTGTAGCAGACGTCCATGAACTTGTTCGGGTCGCTCGACAGGCCGGCCATCTGCCACACCTCCTGCTCGATGTCCTCGACGCCGACATCGCTGCCGGCCTCGTAGATATCTTTGGTGCCGGTGACGCTGCCGCTGGTCAGCGACACGGCATCGGCAAAGCAGTTGATGTTGATGACGGCGCCGCCGTTGGCTGCGGTGTCGTACAGGCCCACGTCGAAGTCGGCGCCGGAGGTGATGGCATCGTTGTAGCGGATGATGTCGCTGATCCGCCAGGACGAATGCACGCGGCCGACGCGGTAGACGCTGTTGTTGTCGTCCGCTGCGGCGATCTCCACCGTGCCGACCTGCTCCTTGAGGATGCCACCCATCAGACGCTTGTCGTTCAAGGTGGCCGGCGTGGCGTCGAGGTTGGTGACGGTGGTGCACTTGGTGTTTGCGGTACCCATGGTCTATTTCTCCTTTCCGTGGGCTGTGGGTTAGACGTAGGCGATTTCGACGACGCCGGCATCTTCCACTCGCGTGGCGCCGATGTCCATCTCGACGAACACCTGGGTCGAGTAGTTCTTGTCGGGGCGCTCGCTGATGCGCACCACCGGCTCGGAACCCACTGCCAGGGCCATGGCGTTCTTCGCGTACACCAGGGCATAGCTGTCGGTCATCTGGTTGGTGACGACGAACTTGAAGCCCATGAACGAATCGACCTGGCCGGCCACCAGCGCCTTGACTGTGTTGTAGTCGGACGAGGTGATCTCCGTCGCGCTCAAGAGGTCGGTCAAGCCAGCCGGGTTGATGACGCAGGTCACGCCCATGTCCAGATCGACATCGGCGTCGAGGAGGATTTCGCGGGCGCTGCGCAGCTTCGCCACAGTGAGGCCGGCCGATGCGGCGGCGATCTTCTGCGCCGAGGGCAGGGCCACGATGGTGGAGCCGTCGACGCCCGAATAGGCGTTGCCGCGGGCGGCTGCGACGATCACCGCATCCATCTTGCGGCCGGCGGCCCAGGCCGCGTTCATGGCGTAGGGGCTGGTCGGGTCGATGAGGGTGCGCACCTTGTCGGCGTTGTCGATCAGGTCGGCAAAGCGCGAGGTGGTGAGCGAGACCTTGCGCCGGCTGTGCGGCGTGTCGATCTGCGGCGTGTCGTCGTGGCGGGAGGTGGCATCGACCATGTCCACCGAGCCGATGCGCTCGAAGTAGGCCGACTTGCCGGTGACTTGCTCGGCGCGCACGGTGGCGCGGAGCTTCGAACCCTTCTGCTGCGAGAGCATCAGGACGTTCGCCTTGTACTGCTCGACCATGGCGGTCGTGATTTGGGTGCTCATGTGAGAGTCCTCCAAAAAGTTAAAAAGCGACTTTTAGAAGGGCCTCCCCGGCGCCCCGGAACCACTTCTTGCCTGTTATCGCCAGGCCAGGCGGTCAGTCTTTGCTGTCTGTCAGCGGAACCGGCGGATGCCGGTCTGCCCGCGTTGATGCGCGAATCCTATGCCCGAGGATTCGCGCAGTTGTACGCTTTAGCGTATGTTACTGGTCCGGGTAAAGCAGCTTGCGCAGCTCAAAGGCTTCCTGCACCAGCGCGGCGTGCTTGGGCGAGGCCGGGTCCTGATAAGCCGGGTCCGCCTCGATGCTGCCGATCTTGCTGCGCAGCTCGGCCGGCGACATCTGGAAGCGGTTGCCGCCATGCTCTCCGCCCTTGAAGTTGTGCTCGCCCATGGCGCCGCCCAAGTAGGCAAACAGCGTGGCGGCGCGCTTCAGCCCGATGGCACCGGTGATCTGGCGGGCCTCGTCTTCGCTCAAGCCGGCCGAACGAATCACGCGGTTTCCCAGCTCGATCTTGGCGTCGTACTGGTCGCCCCATTCCTTTTCGAGCGCGGCGTAGTCCTCGGCGTTGCGGGCCTTCTGCGCCTCGGCGGCGGCGGCCGTCTGCGCCTGCACGTAGTCGTTCCACTTGGCAGCCAAGCCATGCGCCTGCGACTTCGGAATGCCCAGCTCGTGCATCCAGCCGGTAGCGGCCTTGAGGAAATTGCCCGAATCTCCGTCCGGCGCCTTCAGCTCGTAGCCGTCCGGGGTTTCCGGCAGGCCGAGTTTGACCATGGCGGCGCGGAAGCCGTCGGCGTCGTTCTCGTCCTTCGGCAGCGTAAAGAGGCGGTCAGCCGGTACGCCGAGTTTCTTTTCTGCGCCACGGTACATCGGGATCACCTTGGCCAGCGCCTGGTCGGGCGGGAGCTTGTCCACTCCCATGCCGCCCAGCCAGCCGCGGGTCTCCTCGTCGAAGCCGGCCGTCCAAGTCTGGTCGTTGCTGGCGCCGGGCGCGGAGCCCTCGCCGTTGCCGCCGTCGTTGTTCAGTGCAGGTTCAGCCATAAACGTCATCTCCTTGTTGTCGTGCCGCAAGCTCCTGCATACGGTTGATGTCCGAGTCGTTCAGCTCGAGCATGGCCGTGATGCGGAAGAAAACCTCCTGCCGAGCTGCGGCGGCGACGGAGGCGTAAGGATCAATGCCGTTGATGCCGGACTTCAGCGTCGGACGGCTGCCATGGCAGAAGCGGCGCAGCTCGGCCAGCACCAGCTCCCCTTGCGGGGTCGGCTTTCCGTCGGCGCCGAGGAAACATTGCCGGAAGGCTTGGCGCATGGCGCGCATCCTGCGCACGTAGTCGAGCACGCCCATCAGCAGACGAGGCAAACGACGGTGGACAGCAACCAGAACACGACAGGCGCCAGCACGCAGATCAGCAAAACGGCGTTGATGGCGCCGTCGATCATCAATTTCCGCCATTCCTTGTCCTCTTGCTGCCAGGAGTCGTCACGCATCACGCCATCCCCGGCATGGCCTGCGGCACGCTTGCCGCGGTGGCGGCGGCCTCTGTCAGGCTCTTTGCAGCATCGGCGGCGACCGGAGCGGCGGCCAGCATGGACTGCATGGCGGCGGATTGCCGCTTGCCTTCCTTGATCTTGGCCACCGTCTCGGGCGAGCGCAGCACCTTGGCCGGCACGCCGTTAATCTCGGCCAGCTCGCGCGGCAGGGCCTCGGTGTCGAAGACGTCGAGCACGCCCGGGTCGATCTCGGCTATCGGCGCCAGTTGCTCGAAGGTACGCAGGATCGCCACGGCGTCCTCGGAGCGCATCAGGCGCGACAGCGGGCTGGTGTACTCGACCTTGATCATGCCGTCTTGCAACAGCTCGGCCACTTCGGGAGGTGGTTCGGGAAGGGCGCCGGCCATGGCCAGGATGTCCAGCTCGCGCTCGATGATCGGGCCGAGGAATTCAGACTGCTGGCGGCCCATGGTCGGGGCGAGCAGTTGCCCCTTCTCCTGCGCCCGCAGCATCGCCTCGGTGGCGGTGATTTGCGGCGTCTCGACGAGGATCTGGAACAGCGTGACCAGGAACGCCTCGTTGATCAGCTTGCGCTTGCCGTCGTTCATTTCGATCTGCCAGGGCAGGTTCGCGCCGGTCTTGAGCGGCTGCACCATCTGCCGCCCCTCGCCATCGACGCCTCCGAAGTTGAGCGCGCGCGGTCGCATCTGGAACCCCTGCAGGGCGCCGTCCTCGAGCAGCAGCAGCGGAGGATCGACGGCCATGTGCCCGGCGCGCAGGGTCGTCTTCTCCATCTCGTTGAGCATCTTGATGTCTGGCAGCACCATCATGGCCGGGCCGCGGCCATAGACTTCCTTCGGGTTGGTGCTGTAGCGGCTCACGGCATAGGGGAAGGTGCGGTAGCCGCCTTCCTCCATCAGTTGCTTGCCCTCGACCGAGACATAGCAGGATTTGAAGGCCATGCCCTCGTGGTCCAGCCGGCCGCGCTTTTGCTCTCGGTTCGGCTCGACGGCGTGAATGAACTCGAACTTGCTGCCCTCGTCCTTGCGCTCCAGCGCGGCCTTGATCTTGTCCGGCAAGTGCTCCATCCCGAATGCGGAGGCGGCCTGGCGCGCGGTGTATTCGAAGCGCCGGTGCACCGTGTCGATGATGCCGTGCTCGTTCTCGCTGATGTACAGCTCGGCCAGGTGGCAGGACTTGTAGCGGATGCCGCGCCCAGGGATGTCCTCGACCATCATGCCAAGCGTGCCGAAGGCGCCGAGGCTCTTGTAGCACTCGCTCGCCTGGCTGCTGAAGTTGGCGAAGGGTGAGCGGCGCACGGCGAACAATATCTCGGTCACGTCTTCAAGGTACTGCTTGAGCGGGTGATACTCGCGCAGTTCCTTGTCGGCCGGCACCAGGCCGTGGTATTGCTGGTTGTCCGGCGTGATCAGCGAATGCAGCGCGGCGGCGAACTTCTCCAGCGCCAGGCAGGCCGTCGAGTCGAAAATCTTCTCGGTGCGCTTGGCGCCCGGCTCGCGCTTGCTGAGGAAGTCCGACATCTGCGGCCAGACACGATCTGCCACTTCCTGCCAGAGGCTTTCCCAGCTCGAGCGCGCCGATCGGAGCTGGTCCTGGCGGCGGATGATTTCGTCGGCACGCGATTCGGCCATGGCTTACTTCTCCTTCGGCTTGCTGCGCCCGCGCCGTGGCGGCAGGATGAGCGGCTTCGGCGGCGCGTCTGGCGGTGGAAGCGGCGCCGTCTGCGCGGTATAGCGCGGCAAATACCAGCCATGCTCGGTAAGGACCTTGCGCTTTAGCTTGCCCTGGGCATCCAGGGCGCGGGCTTCCTCGATCTTCATGAGCCGATCAGCGTCCTTGATCCGGTCGGCGTGTCGCCAACCCCCTCGGCACCGGTGAGCACGGACGCACGGCGTCCGCGGCGACGACGCACATCATCGGCGGACTGCTGGCGCATCCTCGACTCGTCGAGCGTCGGTACCGGCGGCGGAGGCGGCGGAGGCGGCGGGGGCGGCGGGGGATCGGGTGATTTGCTGCCGCCGCCAAATATTGATCCCATGGTCGTGCTCCTTTCGTCAGGTGTTGAAAACGTCGTAGTCGGAATCCGCGAACGCCGGCAGGCGCACCGCGGAGCGGTCCTTCTTGCCCATCACGCGCCGACCCTCGCCTCCGCCAAGCATCATGTATTGCTGCGCCTCGGCAACGTGGCTGTACTCGTTCTTGTCCGGCGCGTCCTTGTAGCGCTCCTGTCCGACGACGGCCATGCGGCGCAGGCAGTAGCCGCCCTGCAGCGCCTTGCGCAGCACACGGCAATCGGGATGGATCAGGAAACCGGGTTCGCCGTCTATGGCGCGGCCCATGGCGCCTGCCACGGCATCGCGCCGTGGCGTCCAGTCGTTGGTGCTGGCCTTCTTCGCCTCTATGCCGCACGCCCTGAGGATGTCGAAGGCCGTCCGCTCGTCGTGGTCGCGGCCCTCGCCGGCCGGGTCGCCGGTGATCGTCACCGTCCAGCCGGTGAAGCGTTCGCGCAGGACGCGCGCCAGCTCGGTGCCGAATCGCGTCACCCCCATGTCTTCCGTCACCAGCTCGTGCCGTGTGCGCCACTGGCCGGACGGCAGGCGCTGTCCGATGACGGCGGCCGGCGTCAGGCCGAAGTCGAGGCCGACGTGGATGCCGTGCTTCTCGACCAGCTCGAAGGGGCGGCAGTGGAATGAATCCGCATACTCCGGGTAGACCGGCTTGCCGTCGCGCACATAGCCATACTCGCCGTCGACATAAACCTTGATCCAGTCCGGATGCTTGCCAGCCACGGCGCGGGCGTAGTAGCCGGGCGGCAGGTTGTCGAGGTTCTCGGCCTCCGGCGTGCGCCCGCCGGGCTGACGGTGGAAGGCGAAGCCCTCCGGTCGCTGTTCTTCGGCCAGCTTGTACCACCAGTGATCAGAGTCCGGCGGGTTGGTGTCCATGAGGATCTGCGGGCCGTTGCAGCCGCCGTCGCGCACCGGAGGGAAGCGCCCGACGCGCCCGGTCAGGCCGTCAAGGATGGCCTTCGGCACCTCCTTGGCCTCGTTGATGTACGCCCAGGTCAGTTCGAGCGACAACAGCTTGCGCACGTCCTCCGGCCGGTCGAGGGCGAGGAACATCACCTCCATGTCGAGGCCATCCGGACCATTGACGAAGTGTGTCGGCGGGCCTTCCGACTGCCAGCGCCCGCAGTCCTGCGGCACCCACTCATGCCAGGACTTGATCGTCGTCGTCTTCAGTTCGGGAAAGGTGTTGCGGATGATGGCGCCGCGCGAACGGCGGCGGCCCTGCTTGTCCTTCGGCTGGCGCGCGGAGGCCAGCAGCGCCTTGACGATGCAGGCGGTTGTCTTGCCGCTGCCGATGGGGCCCATGATGCCGGACACGAAGGCCGGATCGTGCAGGAACGCCTCTGCAATTGGCCCGGGCGGCGTGTATTCGGCGCGGCGCAGCATCAGGCGGCCCGCTTCTTCGGTGCGGCCGGATTCACCACCAGCGCGAAGCCGCCCTCGACCTTGCCGTCGAGCTGGAGCTTGTCGCCGTACTTCTTCGGGTTCCACTTCGCCAGCAGCTTGAGGCGCTGCTCGACGCGGTTCTTCTGCCACTGCACATAGCCCGGGTCCACCTTGTCGCCGTACTCGGTGGCGGTGCGCTCCGGCGGCTCGTCGATCATCCTGATGGTGTCCTCTGCGATGGCATCCGCGCCGAGATCGCGCGCGCGCGCGATCGATGCGGCGAGGGTTTCGTCCTTCACCATCCAGTCATAGACGGTGCGCCAGGCCGGCATTCCCTCGTCACGGCAGATTGAGCGCAATGTCTCACCATCGGAGAGCCGCTCGCAGATTTGCGCGGCGACCTCCTTGCTGTACGACGACGGTCTGCTCTGCGTTTTCGCCATGTCCAAAAAAACGCCCGGTGTTACCCGGGCGGAATCCAACAGGAGGAGGAAAGCACTACTGCCCGGCAGTAGCCGGAGCCTTTATCGCAGATTCACGGAACGAGGCGATACGCTTTTGCGTATATTCGATGCCGAAAACGGCACGGTGAAGAATCAGCAGCGCGTCGCCCGAGGAATAGCGCGGCTCTTTGCCCTTGTTGCGCCAGTCGGCCAGCGTGGTGGGGGCGACATTCAGGGCGGCGGCGATGTCCGCCTGCTTCCATCCCGCCCGCTCCAGCTCGTTGATCAAGGACCGCCAGTCGATGAAGCGGAAGGCGATGAAGTCGGGGTTGTACGGGTTCTGCATCAAGCGGCCAAGTCCTGCTGCTGCGGCCGGATCGGCTCGATGATCACCTCGGCGCGCGGGTTGGCGCGGTCGATGGCGTGAAAGACGTGCTTCTCGCGCACCTGGCGGTCGTTGGCGTAGATCTTCCCCTGCAGTACGTCGAGGACGACGGATTCGTCGAGGTCCGGCCGCTGCGTCGCGTAGAACAGGCGGATGGTCGCGCGCACCGGCCCCTCGAGCAGCGGCGTGATCGGCCGCACCTGCAGCATGGCCGAGCGCTCGAAGTCGCGCGCCTTCTTCGACTTGATGAAGGCCGGTCGCCCGGCGATGGTGACAAGCTGCCGGCTGTTGGCCTTCGAGGCCGGCTCCCCGAGAATCACGCAGCGCACGATCATTTTTCCTCCCATACCCTCGCCAGCCTCTCCCGCACCCTCATCGCCACCGCCTCGCCATAGCGCTCGCGCCACAGCGCAAGACACCGGGCAACGTAGCGACCGCCGGCGGCCTTGCCGAGCACCTGCAGCTGGTCCTCGCCGAACCGAACAAGCTCCCGAACCAGGGTGTCCGCTTCCATCGCAAAACGCGCGCGCGCGTCAAGCCGCCGCCCTCTGCCCCTTGACCGCCTCCCGAATCCGCTCCCGGTACTCGGCCATCTGCTCGCCCGGCTTGGCCCTGATGCCGAGCGATTCGCCCTTGGCGATGGTCGCCTCCGGCGTGTTCCACCACGGCGGCTCTGGCGTTGGCTTCGGGTTGCGCATTTCGGCGATGATCGGCGCCAGGTAGTTCGCAGAGATCGGCTCGCCCTCCGGCTTCCGCATCCTTGCGACCTGCACCGCTTCCAGCGCCTGCTGCACCGTCACCCCCTGCCCTGCCCACTCAAGCACCCTCGGATGCGAGGCCGTGCATGCCACGCCGACCTTGCGCAGCTCGACTGCAAGTTCGATCACAAGCGGCGCGACCTTGTCCGGCGGGCTGGGCGCGGCTTTTGGCCGGCCTGGGGGAGGTTCAGCGGTAGACGCGCTGCTTTGGGTTTTTGGTTTGGTGTCTGGGGACTGGGGACTGGGGACGGGCGCGCGGTGCACATCATCCGCATTGCCTTCGCTATGCGTTCGCATTGCGTGTCCTGATGCGTTCGCATTGCGCTCGGTTTGCTTCTTTGGTGCGTTCCAGCGCGCCTCCGCGCTGCGTTTAGCTTTAGCCTGTTTGTCCTTGTACCGTTCTATTTCACGGTCAGCCCGATCTTGATGCCACCCATCGGCGCGAAGCTTGAAGAACTCTCGCAGCACATAGGCAACGGCGTCGCGCTCCGGCTTGTAGGAGGCCCTGGCCAGCTTGCAGCACTCCTTTATCTCTGCGGGCAGCGGGGCCTCGCGGATGTAGTAGGCGTCAAGCAGGAGTCGATACGCCCCATGTTCGATCATGCTCAGGTGTCCGGCGTCCTTGAAGTAGTCGCCGAGGTGGTGCTCGTAGTAATTCATGCCGCCGCCTTATGTTCCCTGAACTCGAACAGCCCGCGCCGCTCCGGCCACATGAGCGAATAGAGCCGCGCGAGATCCGGCACCACGTTGTTGTTCAGCTTGAATTCTCCGCCGGCCTCCCGTATCGCCGTTTCATGGCGCAGGTATTCGGCGATGGTGCGCGCCGAGTAATGGGCGCGACCGCGCTGCCAGATGCGGCTCGCCTCAGCCTCGAAGGCTTTCCAGATCTCGAAGTTCTCCTGCAGCCAGAGGTAGAAATCGGAGCGGAACATATCGGGCTTGCAGGCGACGACTTCGCAGATCATGTCGCGCTCGGATTGCGGCGCGGCGAAGCTGATGGCGAGCTGGGCCGTCACTTGCTGCGCCTCCCGGACAAGCCGGCGCCGTCTCCCTTAGGCCAGGCGCAGGGGGCCAGCGCGGCATTCGATGTTTTGCACGGGTCGCACAAAAACAAGCCCTCATGTCGAGGCGAAAAGGCGCCCCTGCACTTGAGGCATTTTCTTGGCTCAACCGCCTTTTTGGCGGACCGGCGAGCCATGTCCAGAACAGCCTCCACGTTCTCGACCGGCTTGCCCAGACGCTGGGCGATGAATTCGGCCGTGCGGCCATGGTTGCGCCACTGGATGGCGCGGAAACGCTCCTGCGGCGTCCAGGCGGTAGTCATGCGATCGCCCTCCCCGACAACAGGCCCTCGAGATAGCGCTGCCGCTCCTCCGCCAAGGCGGCGCGGGCTTCCGCCTCCTCTGCGCGTCGCTCGGCCTCGGTCTTGATCAGCACCAGCACGCTGCCGACCTGATAGGCGATCCAGTCGGCAAAAATTCGGTTGCCGACCGTCTTGCAGAAGTCGTTCAGCTTGTCCAGCGGAAAGTTCGCCTCCCCCTTCTTGATCCGCGAGAAGGTGCCCGAGTCTATGGCCAGCGGCAGGTAGATCTCCTTGTCATCCAAGCCGGACGCCTGGCAGGCCAGGCTGAACGCCGCAGCGGCATGGCGCTGGGACCGGACCAGCTCCATGGGAACGGCCGTCTTGGCCGGGGGCCTGGCAAGGCTCAGTTCGCCTTGTTCCTCAGATCGCATCGAAATGCCTCCTGTTTTCTGCGCGGGTTGACGCACCGCTTTTCTGAAAAAAAGACAGACTTGCCGCATGCCAAAGAACGGGGGAAACTGCGTGCATGAAGATCATCGAATGGCTGGCCGCGAACGCGGCCATTCTGGCCATCGGACTGGTCGCCGGGGCGTGCGGGCTGGGCGCTGTCCTGCTGCTGCAGGCCGCGGACCTTCCGCGAAGCTGGTGGCCATACGCCGGCATACCGGCTTCGCTGGCGACCATCGCCGGCGCGATCTACGGCGCGCGCGGCGTGCTGTGGCTGGTCGACCGCATCGGCAACAGGGACTACTACAGGCGGCGCGCTGGGAAGTAGCATCAGGCGGCCTGCTTTTGTTCCTTCAGCAAGTCCGGCCGCATCACCTTCAGCCACTTCAGCCGCGCTCGCGGGATGTGATTGGCCTTCTTCCATTGGCTGATGGCCGACGGATTGACTTCAAAAAACCGCGCGGCCGCGCTGGTTCCCCCGAGTTTTTCCATGATGAAAGCGACATTCATGCTTGCATTTTAAGCATACGCAAATGCAAAAGGCAAGAAAATTTAAACGCACGAAAAATACATTTTGTTAGTGTGCTGAAAATAAATAGAAAAGGAGTGGGGGGTGGATTTACTGGGCGGAGTGATGGGAACGAAGCACGATATATCGACCTTTATTGGTCGCCTGGATTGGGCCATCGAGCGCAAGGGATGCAATTATTCAGAATTGGCGCGAGAGATGGGCGTCAAGCCCTCCGTAATCACGCAATGGCGTAATGGGTTGACCAAGAGCTACGAGACTTGAAAACCAGAAAGGGAGGCTGATGAAGCTTATCATCTATGCGCTGCCCATCATTGCCGGGTGTGCCGTGACCCCGCAGCAAGCCAGCAACATGAGCGACCTGCAGATATGCCGGATGCTCTCCGGCCCCCTGCTGCACCAGGAGTCCGATGACTCTCTGCGCGCCGAGTCCGCCAGTCGGCACCTTGATTGCCGCAAGCACGTTGACCAGCTTGACGCCGAGCGGTCTGCCTCCATCCGCGCCATGAACGCCCAACCAACAATCGCCCCGCCTGCCGTCTGCTCCTCTACCAGAATAGGAAGCTCGGTGCACACCACCTGCCACTGACCGAATCCAGTCAGCGCAAATAAAAACCCTGCTCCGGCAGGGTTTTTTGCTTCAAGGGATTACAGTATGCGAAATTTTCCTTGACATGAGTTTTAAGTTTGCTAAACTTTCATCAACGCAGGCGAAAAAGTCAGCCTGCGGGGAACGGCTGACAACATGGAGGACCGCATGAAAACCCACAAAGACCAGCTCCGCGCCGACGAGGCGCAAATCGAGACGGAAGTTGAGAACATGCCCGTCGACGCGAAATACCCGACCATCGCCGGCCGCGTCTCCGCCCTCGCCCATCACTACGCCGGCTGCGCCGACTTCGAAGCCGCGCAGCGCGAGCGCCTGAAACGTGATCCGAAAGCGCTGATTGCCGCCTTCTTCGACCAGATCGGCGGGCCGAGCGCGGCCGACATCGGCGTCCTGCTGCGCGAGATTCAGCACCAGCTGCGCCTGCGGCCGGAGCTCAATGACTCCATGGGCTACGTCGAGGAAGCCGCCGCCTGCGCCGAATTCGAGTCCAAGGAAGAACGCGAACGCGCCGAGGAAGCCGAGGAAGCGGAGCGCCTGCGCCTGGAGAAGCTGCACAACACCCTGTTCGAGCGCGGAGTGCAAACATGCTGACCGCCGTCATCCTGCCGCCGCGTGACAAGCTTCATCCGGCCATGCTCGAGGCCAGCCGCGCCGTGCGCGACCCGGCCTGCAAGCTCTACACCAACGGCGAGCGCCTCGCCTGGCTGCCGCAGCCGATGCCTGGCTGGTATCGCATCGGCGCCGCCGACGTGCGCGATGCCTACGAGGACACCGACAGGACGGCCGGCTGCTGCGACATGGAGAAAATCGCATCATGAACTACGGCCTACTCGATCCGCGTTTCAAGTACGTGCCGGCCGCTCAGACCGACGTGGCCAAGACCTTCGCCAGGATCCGGCGCGAGATGGCCGAAAAAGAGAAGGCCGAAGTCGAGGCCATGAAGAACGTAAAGCCGATCAAGCAGAGGAGAAAAGCATGAACGCACCCGACCAGCACGTCGCGGCCGTGGACCGCCGCAAATTCATCGGCGGCTCCGACGCAGCCGCCATTCTAGGCATTTCGCCATGGCGCTCGCCGTTCCAGGTCTGGCAGGACAAGACGACGCCGGCCATGCCCGAGATCACCGATCCCGGCCGGCTGGCCGTGCTCAATCGCGGCAAGCGCATGGAACCCTATGTCCTCGATCTGCTGCAGGAAGAAACCGGCCTGATCGTGGTGCGGCGCAATTCGCGCTATATCGACCCGGAGCTGCCCTTTCTCGCCTGCGAGGTCGACGGCGAATCCGAGGCCGGCGAGAACATCGAAATCAAGACCGTGAGCCCGTTCAAGGCCAAGGAATGGGGCGAGGAGCAGACCGACGCCATCCCGGTGCATTACACCGCCCAGGCCATGCACGGGCTGATGATCACCGGCCGCGCCGTCTGCATCTTCGGCGTGCTGATCGGCGGCGACGACTTCCGCGTCTACCGCGTCGAGCGCGACGACGAAACCATCGCCGCCCTGCGCGAGAAGGAAATCCGCTTCTGGCGCGAACACGTCGAGGCGCTGGTGCCGCCGCCGCCGGCTTCGCATGCCGACATCGCCGCCATGTTCCAGCGCGACTCAGGCGGCGTGGTGGCGGCCGACAACGACACCGCCCGCGCCGTGTTCGAGCTGCGCGCCCTCAAGGCCGAGGCCAAGGAGATCGCCAGCCGCACCGAGGCGGTCGAGCTGGCCATCAAGAAGGCCATGGGCGAAGCGGCGGTGCTGACCGTGGATGACGTTAATGCGGCGACCTGGAAAACACAACAAGCTCGCCGCTTCGACCAGAACGCCTTCCAGGCCGCGCACCCCGACCTGTACGACAAATTCATCAAGACCACCGAGAGCCGGGTTTTCAGGCTCGCCTAAACAGGAGATCCCGCAATGTCCGCATCCGCTTTGAAAGCCGCAACCACCGGCACCAGCATGAAGAAGGCCGAGAAGCCGACCACCATTCACGGCTTCCTCGAAACCTACAAGGGCGAGATCGCCCGCGCCCTGCCCAAGCACATGACCGCCGACCGCATGGCGCGCATCGCGCTCACCGAGTTCCGCAAGACGCCGGCCCTGATGAAGTGCGACCCGGCGACCCTGTTCGGCGCGGTGATCCAGTGCGCCCAGCTTGGCCTGGAGCCCGGCGGCGCGCTAGGCCATGCCTACCTGATCCCCTTCGAGAACCGCAAGAAAGGCACCACCGACGTGCAGTTCATCGTCGGCTATCGCGGCATGATCGACCTGGCGCGCCGCTCCGGCCAGATCGTCAGCCTGACGGCGCGCACCGTGCACGCCAGCGACAAGTTCACCTACCGCTTCGGACTCGACGAAACCATCGAGCACATCCCGGCCGAAGGCGACCGCGGCGAAATGACGCACGTCTACGCCGTCGCCAAGCTCAAGGACGGCGGCGTGCAGTTCGACGTGCTGACTCGCCACGAAATCGAAGGCATCCGCAACGAGAGCCAGGGCTACAAGACGGCCAAACGCTACGAGCGCACCGATTCGCCATGGATTGCGCATTTCGAGGAAATGGCCAAGAAAACCGTCATCCGACGGCTGTTCAAGTACCTGCCGGTCAGTATCGAACTGCAGCGCGCCGTCGGCCTCGACGAACATGGTGAGGAAGGTATCGCGCAGGACAACGGCGCTGTAATCGACGGCGTGTTCAGCCATGCCGAGGAAGGCGAGGTTGGACAGGGGAATCCGGAACAAGACCAGCAGGACGCCGCCCTGCGCAATGTCGAGCATCAAGCCAGCAAGACGCCGGTGGTCGACTTCGCCCAGGTCAAGGCCAAGCTCGAAAACGCGGGCGACCTCGACCTCCTCGACGCCGAGGCCGACTTGATCCAGTACGTCGACGACGCGCAGCGCCGCGACGAACTTGGCCGCATCTACAAGAAGCGCCGCGACGAGCTAGCTGGGTAACGGCTCGCTAACGTAGAGGGAACTGGCCTGCGCGGCTTTTCGCGCAGGTCCGGTGGAATGATAGGTTGGGCGGCTACCCACGAAGACCGGCAGAAACGAGGACAAGAACATGAGGCAAGCAACGGTTGAGCGCCCGCATCCGGGGGGCATGGGCGGGACGCAACGGATTTACCGATTTGGCAACGGTTACGGGGCCAGCGTTGTGCAGTTTCCATACAGCTACGGCGGCGACCGTGGGCTGTGGGAACTGGCAGTAACGAAATACGAGGGAGAGGACAACGATAGCTATTCGCTGACCTACGACACCGAGATAACCGACGACGTACTCGGCCACCTGGAAGAGAGCGAAGTCGACGGGCTGCTGGCGCGGATCGAGGCATTGCCGGCTAACGGCCCGCATGAGGGGCCGGATTCAAGCGCAGCTTGAAGACGGTCCCTTCGATGCGGTTGTTGTGCATCACGGGCCACGAAGAAAGGACAGAAGCATGGCAGAGAAAACAGAGATCGCTTGGACGGACAGCACCTACAACCCGTGGTGGGGTTGCTCGAAGGTCGGGCCGGGCTGCGACCACTGCTACGCGGAGGCGCTTGACCGGCGCACGGGCGGCGACCATTGGGGCGCTACCAAGACTCCGCGCACGATGAGCGCGGACAACTGGCGCAAGCCGGAGCGGTGGCAGCGCATCGGCGTGGCCATCAAGCAAGCGCCGGTGCGCCTGTGGGACGAATACGAGCAGACCGACCGCAGCGCCGGCTGCTGCGACATCGAGGAGGCCGCATGATCTTCCGCTTCCGTCTCGCCTCGCGCCTTCGCCGCACCTTCCGCTGGACTTTCGCCCGCGCCTGGCGCGTGGCCGGGGAACACTGCCGTGTTCGCTGAGCGCGGCCTGCCGCTCATCGTCGGCCTGTGCATCCTCGATGCCGCCCTGGCGACGTGGCAATTCACCGACCTGCGCGCCGATCTGCGCCTGCGCGAAGTGCGCGCCATCGGCGAGCGCAATCTCGAGCAGGCCGAGGGCAAGTGGGTGGCGTGCCTGAAGGGCGGCATCTTCACCGTCGGCACGGCGATCTACCTGTGCCGGGCCGAGAAGAGCGAGTTCACGACGGCGCAGGTGCCGGAGCTGGGTGGGAAGTTGTGATGGGCAACGCTCCGCATGAGGGGCGCGCCGCCGGCTTTTCGGCGGAGCGTCCCTTCGATGCGGTGGTTGGCCGGCGACGCGACGAGGAACGGAATGTGTAAGCGACCGATACTGCGGTGGCACGGCGGCAAGTGGAAGCTGGCGGACTGGATCATTTCGCACCTTCCCCGGCACCGCGTGTATGTCGAGCCGTTCGGCGGCGCGGCCAGCGTGCTGCTGCGCAAGCCCCGCAGCTACGCAGAGGTGTACAACGACCTCGACGGCGAGGTGGTGAACCTTTTTCGCGTGGCGCGCGACCGCGGTGAGGAACTGCGGAGGGCACTGGAACTGACGCCCTTTGCCCGCGACGAGTTCGCCGAGAGCTACCACGAAACAACGGATCCGCTGGAGCAGGCGCGGCGCACCGTTGCGCGGGCCTTCATGGGCTTCGGCTCGAACGCGCACAACAAGGCCACAGGGTTCCGGGCGAACAGCAACCGCAGCGGCACGACGCCCGCGCAGGACTGGCGCAACTACCCCGCGGCGTTTGGCGACGTGGTAGAGCGCCTGCGGGGCGTGGTGATCGAGAACCGGGACGCGGCGGCCGTGATGCGGGCACACGACTGCGACGAAGCGGTGCACTACGTTGACCCGCCCTACGTCGCGGCGACGCGAGACAAGGGCGGCGACTACCGGCACGAAATGACCGACGCCGACCACGAGGCACTGGCCGACACGCTGCACGAGCTGCGCGGGGCCGTGGTGTTGAGCGGATACCGGAGCGAGCTGTACGACGCGCTCTACAAGGACTGGCGGCGCGAGGAACGCTACGCGCATGCCGATGGGGCGCGGGAGCGCGTGGAGTGCCTGTGGCTCTCTCCGCGATGCCCTGCGCAGGGGCTGTTCGAGACGGCCAACGACAGAGTGGAGGGGCGCGACGCGGCTTCATCGCGGCGCGTCCCTTCGCACGACGGGTTGGAGGGCGCCGCTACGGCGCGGAAACCTTGATGGAAAAAAGCTCGAAGAACGCGGGATGCATGCGCCGGTCGCCGGCCTCCCACTGCTGCCAGGTGCGGCAGGTGGTATGCACCAGTGCACCGGCCGACGTTTGCGAGAGGCCCGCTTCCTCGCGGGCGGCCCGGATTTCCTCGGGGGTTGGATTGCGGGACGGCGAACCGCCCCGCGAGCGGTTCGGGTGGTTAGTCATCGTAGCCTTCGGACTCGGCGGTGATGCAGAGCACGGCCTGCGAGTGCGGCTGCTCGCGCAAGCTGTACTCGCCGCAGGTGTAGCGCTGCATTGCGCTCGGGATGGCCGCTGCTATCCACTCGCGCGCGGCTTCCAGGCGCTCGACTTCGGCGACCTTCGGGAATATAGCGGCGCAGACGGCGCGATCTTCCGGTGTGTCCTTGTAGCCGCCAGCGAGGGGCTGTTCGGTGGCGACGAGGTAGCTCAGCGTGATGTAGGAGATCGAGTCGTGGCTGTATTCGTAGATGTTGAACATTTTCGGCTCCAGCCCCTGAGTCCCGAGGCGCGGTTGTCGTGTATCGACAATTCACATTGTACGCGCAATGCGCGTGCTGTCAAGAATTTTTTGCAAATAAATTCCGAGGGCGGTTCCAATCCCTCCAACGACAGAGTGGAGGGGCGCGACGCGGCTTCATCGCGGCGCGTCCCTTCGCACGACGGGTTGTGCGGCAACGGCTCAGAAGTCGGCGCTGGTGACACGGCGATGAAAAGAAAGCAGTGAATGAGTTGGCACTTTTCGCGGGCGCTGGTGGCGGAATACTCGGGGGGAAGCTGCTCGGGTGGCGGACTGTCTGCGCCGTTGAATACCAGCCCTACGCTATTGGGATTTTGCTCCAGCGACAAAACGATGGAATTCTTTCGCCGTTCCCGGTCTGGGATGACGTTCGCACATTCGATGGGAAGCCTTGGCGCGGAGTTGTTGACATCGTTTCTGGCGGCTTCCCTTGCCAGGACATCAGCAGCGCAGGCAAGGGCGCAGGAATTACCGGCGAACGATCCGGCCTTTGGCGAGAAATGGCCCGCATCGTTCGCGAGGTGGAACCGCGATACGTGCTCGTGGAGAACTCCCCAATGCTCACTATTCGAGGACTTGGAGTTGTCCTTGGAGACTTGGCCGAGATGGGGTTCGATGCGGAATGGGGAGTGCTGGGAGCGCACAACATCGGCGCAAACCACAAGCGAGAACGAATCTGGATACTGGCCCACGCCGTGCAGCGGGCCATGCGATTCAAGTTGCACGATGGAGACGACGCTTAAATGGGACAACGGCAAGCATCAATTGACATTGACGCGGGAAGTAGCCCGCGAGGAAAAAGCCGCAGGGCGACACATCCCGCATGGCACGCTGAACCCACCGTGGGTCGAGTGGCTCATGGGCTGGCCCATCGGGTGGACAGACTTCGCGCCCTTGGAAATGGACAAGTTCCTGGAGTGGTGGCGGCTGCATGGCGGATTTTGACGCACAACGCAATAGGTAACCGGCGCGCCGCTTTTGGCGCGTCCGAGTTGACCGACGTGTTGGCAGGCAAAACGTAACTACGGAGTGATGATGGCTGAGAAAGTGACATGCGACACCAGCGGCCCACCTAGCACGCCAGAGATTGCTTTGGAGAACGACAGGAGAAGGTCAAAAATGACAGACTACAAAAGTATGTTTGAACAGGCGGTGCGCACGCTGGCCGCGATTGATGAGGCGCTTGGCATTGGTGACGACGGTTGCGGCGACCCGGAGCAGACGCTTGATGCTATTGCATGCCTGAAGGCGTCGCCGATAAGCGAGGAAGCAATGGACATCCTGCGCGCCGAGAACGACAAATTAAAAACAGAAGTTGAAGAGTTTGCGGTTTTGGTTTCGCGCCTTGCCCTGAAACTGAAAAAGGTAGCGCCAGACGATGATTTGTATAGCAAGGCCACCGACTACCTGAAGCGAACTGGGCGCGCAGGATCGCCGCTGCGAAAAGTCGGTGCTGGCGAGACGGCAGTGACGCGGGAAATGATTACTGCCGCGCATGGCGTGACGCTGAAAGGTGGCGACGTGGTGCTGTCGGCGCGGCTGCTGGAGGCCATTTACTTGGCAATGGATCAAGCGGCCGCACCGGAACAGACGCCATTTGACACCTGCCCGACGTGTGAGGCGTTGGCCCGCACGGTGATGATGGATCAGACGGGTGCGGCATAACGCAGAAGTCAGCGGCGCCGGTACGGCGTCCGCTGGACTGCCGGGTTATGCATCTGGAGACGAGACATGAAAGCCACACACTGCGACGAGTGTACGCACTTCAACGATGAGGATGTGCCGGGCGCGAGGGTTTGCGAGAAGAATCACAAGCCGCGATGGTACGCACAGAAGAACGACAACCCGCACGACACGGACTATGGCTATAAGCGCAAGTGCGGTGACTACGAGGATAAGCGGAAATGACAGCAGTAACCAGAGAAATGATCAGCGCGGCGCATGACGTAATGCTGGCGAAGGGTGACTTTGTTCTGTCCGCCAACCTGCTGGAGCGGATTTACCGCGCCATGCGGGCGAGAGAACCGAAAGAAGGCGATGCCCCAATAGTCGGCGCTGGTGACACGGCAAAGACTGAGAGGCATAACTTAAATTCAACGACACCAGATGTCGGTTAACTCGGCCGAATTTTTATAAGTCATTGACCATGCAAGCCATCGCAGAACGAACCGCGACACTCGCGCAGTCGGGGCAACCGCCGAAGCTGCTCGACCGCATGGTGGCCGCCATCCGCGTCAAGCACTACAGCCTGGCCACCGAGCGCACCTACTGCCACTGGGTGAAGCGGTTCATCTTCTTCCATGGAAAGCGCCATCCGGCCACGATGGGAGCGGCGGAGGTCGAAGCGTTTCTCTCGGCGCTCGCCACCGAGTTGGAGGTGTCCGCCAGCACGCAGAACCAGGCCATGCACGCCATTCTGTTCCTCTACAAGGAAGTGCTCGACGTGAACCTGCCCTGGCTCGACGGAATCACTCGCGCGAAAGTCTCGAAGCGCCTGCCGTCGGTGCTGACCGTGCCCGAAACGCAGGCCCTGCTGCGGCACGTCGAAGGCACGAACGGCCTGATCGTGCGCCTGCTTTACGGCACCGGCATGCGCATCAAGGAATGCCTGCGGCTGCGCGTGAAGGACGTGGATCTGCAGCGCCGCCAGATAGTCATCCGCGGCGGAAAGGGCGACAAGGACCGCGTCACCATGCTGCCGGAGAGCCTGGTCGCACCGCTGCAGGCGCGGCTCGCCGAGCGCCGCAAGATGCACGACATCGACCTCGCCAAGGGCCTGGCCGATGTAGAACTGCCGACTGCCATCGCGCGAAAGTATCCCGGCGCCGGCCGCGAATGGGGCTGGCAGTACATCTTCGCCGCGGCGGACTACTCCACCGATCCGCGCACCGGCGTCATCCGCCGCCATCATGGCCGGCGCGAATCCCATGTGGGTCGCGCGCCAGGTCGGCAATTCTCCGCAGATGATCTTCAAGCACTACGCGCGCTGGATCGACAGCGCCGACCGATGCAGGGAGGCGGAAAAGCTTGAATCGGTTTTGGGGCAAAAATGGGGCAAAACGCAGGGCAATTCAGGGGCATCGTAGGGCATATGAATCGTGGTTTCCTCTATGAAACGCCGCATCACTAAGTGGTCGTGAGCGGGTTCGATTCCCGCCGCCTCCACCATAATAATCAATTAGTTACACGAAACGCGGGGCAGAAATGGGGCAAAATGCCTTGTTTCTGCCCCGTTTTTTGAGCAGAAGCGCGAGGAGCGGTTTTTTCATGGCTGGATGTCCTCCATGAGATGGTCTTCGGGGATGTTTCCGTGCGCGGCGAGCCAGCGGCCCACGTCGAACCCCGGGCAGGTCTTGAGCCATTCGTGCGGCTCGATGGTGCCATCGCCGTCGAGGTCGGGCGAGAGATCGCGGTGGCCGAGGATCCGTGCGGCCGGGTAGCGCGTGCGCATCTTGGCCACCAGGCCGTCGAGGGCGCGCCATTGCTCCAGGGTGTATGCGCTGGTGCCGATCATGCAGATGCCGATCGAGCGGGCATTGTGGCCGCCGGCGTGGGCGCCGACTTCATCGAGGTGGCGGCCGGTGACCACCTGGCCGTCGGTGTAGATGACGAAGTGGTAGCCGATGGCCTTGTATTCCGGGTTGAAGCGCTCGCGCCAGGCGTCGCTGCGCTGGAAGCCTCGGTCGTCGTGCCATCGATCGATGTCCGGCGCGGTGGTCCAGCGGCCGTTCGGCGTGGCGCTGCAGTGGATGACGAGGGTGTCGATTCGGCGGCTCATGCGAACACCACCCCGAACAAACCGATGCCGATAAGGGCAAGCCCGCAGACGAGCGCGATGGCGAGGGCCAGCGGCACGGGGTCGAAGTCCGGATCTGGGGCGCGGCTCATTTGCCCAGGCGCCCCAGATAGCGTTGCTCGGCCCATTTTTCCACGCCGAAGATGGCGCGGCTGCCCATATGCCCGCTGATGGCGATGAGCACGGCGGAGAGCAGCGGGGCGACGCCCTGCCATTCGCACAGCCAGAAGGTGATGATGCCGGAGAAGGCGCTGGTGAAAAGCTCGCCAATGAATTCGGTGAGGTTGAAGGCGCGCGTTGCCCCTTCGTGCATCTTGCGGTGAAAATTCACTACGCCCCCTGCGGCAGAAACCATCATGACCCAGGCGTAGGTGATCCAGCCGTAGCTGGAAGGGTCTTTTTCAGGCGTCACGTCACCTCCGCTCCGAGCATGATCTTCATTTCCCGTGCCAGCGCCGGCCCCCAATGCGGCAGGTTGTACTTGTCGAACAGCGCCGAGTGGCCCCACAGCTTCGGCAGGCCGGGCGGCGGCGCGGCGCAGTCGACGTTGACCACATTGTTTAATGTGCCGGCGTAACCATCACGGCCCATCGCGCCCCAGTGGTTGAAGGGCAGCGCGGCGGAGAGCCCCACCACGTCGTCGCCCGCGTTGTGCAGGCAGAGCACGCGGCCGACGTTGTGGAAGTCGGTATCGCGGTCGAGCGCGGGATTGATGAGGATCAGCGCGGACAGTTCGCGGTGGTCCGCCTGGATCAGGTACGCCACCGCAGCGCCGTTGCTGTGGCAGACGATGGCGTCGCCGTCGGCGATGGTCTCGGAGAGCCGCTTGGCGCGCCCCTGGTTCTGCCAGTTCACGAAGCCGGGCAGGAAGGCCGGGCTGGCGAAGGCGTAGCCGTAGCGGCGCGCGAACACGTCGAACCCGTCGTCGCGGAAATACGGCGCCAGCTTGCCGGTGTTGCCGACGCCGTTCGAGTGGATGCCGTGGATGAGGTGGATTCTCATAGCATCTGAATCCGCGTATTCGCGCCAAAGCTACCGCTGAAAGCCCCGGACCTCACCACGCACAGATCGCCGTAATTCGCGGAGGCTGCGGCACCCACAGAACCCACAGACCCGCTCACATGCCAGCGCGTGCAGTTCGTCATATTCAGCTCGCCAGCAACAGCCAGTCCGTCAATGTGAATCTGGTTCGAGTTGCTCAGCGCAGCGCCGCCGCCTGTTATGTAGAAGTTGTTCCCTGTCCCTTGCCCGGCATATACACCTATGTTGCGCATGGCACACTGCACGACGTTCGATAGGTACACGCCAGTATTGCGGCAGCGGAACACCTGCACGTTGCTAAAATCCGTTACGCGAATGCCCTGCGGAGAGGTTCTGGCATTTCCGTAGGCGAAAATTCCGTTGTACCAGTAGGAGTTCCCAATTGCACTTATATAGAGATCGCGGAATTCCATCTGATCCGGTTGGTATGTGGCGTCGCCCTGAAGGGTGATTTGATTCGCCGTCGAGGTAGGATAGCCATCCTCCAGCAACAGCCCGATTCCACGCACACCGCCGCCTGTGTATCCACCTGCACCGCTGAAGCTGAACGGGCTGCCGGAGTTCGCATTGAAAACGATCTTTGACGCCTGACTTCCGAGACCGTCGATGAAGTTTCCCGAATACTGCGCCGCACTCGGCGGAGTCGTCATCAACCACGTTCCCGGCGGGATGACAACGATTCCGCGCCCGTAGGTCACCCGAACGTCGTCAAGCGCATCGCCTAGAGCTAGGCCGATGTCCGTGCCTTGGCCGACGCCAGTCCGCTGCGTCCAGTTGCCAGCGCCGTGCCGAGCATCGAGGTAGGTAATGAGCGATACAACGCCATGAACCGATCCGCTGCCGGCAGGGCCAGAAGGCCCTTGTGGGCCAGTTAGCCCCTGAACGCCTTGCTCTCCTTGGATGCCCTGTGGCCCCTGCGGGCCAGCGATCAACTGTGACGGGTCGAGCGTGAGGATGGCGGGAATGTCCATTAGTTTTGAACCTCCCTGATGCGCCAGACGTGGTTGGTAGCAGTCACGGTTGCCGAAGATATCCCATATCTTGCACGCAATGTAAAGCTACGTGCAGTCAATGCTGAATTTGACACATAGGCGGCCAGATTGCACGGCGCATCCGTTTGCATATTCGCTCCTGACCCGCTTGCAACGCCGAGCGTGTATTCCTGCCCGATGTCTGCCGAGTTGCCGTAGTCGTAGAGCCTGTATTTGGCTGTCGTGTTCTGGCCCGCCCCGCCAGCGGCGATTTTTCCGTCGAACATGCATTCAATAATTATTGTTGAGTTGCTGGATTTCGGTGTTATTGATTTCGCGCTGGCAGTCACGTTGGCTAGAGTTGCGGATGATATAGTGCTGCCTGCATCTGTTGCGTAAACCTCCTGAATTACCTGACCGGCGTAGTAGGAAGAACTGGCGACAGCAGTACCGTTGTTCTTGAAAATCGTCGCCTGAATGATCCCGCTGTTGTCCTTGTGCAGCAGCACCCGATCGCCGGCCGCGCAGGTGTAGTTCGATCCGCCTGTGTTGAGTTTATTTGTGGTGGCGTGGTAAGTGAGCGGCCATGCGCCATCCGCGATGCACAGGTGCCATTGCCCGGCGTTCATGGTGAAGGCCGAGGTCGCGGTAGTGCCGGTGATGCGGGTGACGTTGCCGGTGGCGGTGGATAGGTCGACGGTGGCGGCGCTGGCGATATCTGCCGATGCTTTCCATGTTTGCAGGCCGGTGAAGGTATTGGCTCCGAGGCCCGCCGCACCTAGCGTCGTTCGCGCTTCCGACGCATCAGCGTCATCTAGCAGTGTCGCGGCGAAACCAGATACCGGCGTCAAACCAACATCTGCAGCCGCAATCGCTTCCAGCTCGGTCCCGGCAGAGTTGACGGCGATCAGCTTGCTGGCCGACAAATTCGACAGCGAAAGCGAGATGCCAGACACATCGCCATCCGACAAGCGAAAAGACCTGTTGATCAGGTCTTTCAATCGCTGCGCGATCATCGTTAGCTTGTCGACGACGCGCTCGTGCGTTGTCGCAGGAAACTTGTCGTTCGGTGGATAGTCTGAACTCTGCAGCAGATCCGGGTCGCGGATGATGGTCAGCTTGTAGGCGCTAGACAGGCTCGCCGTCAGCGTCACGCTGCCGCCGGCTTCATCCGCCGCGCCGCTCACCGTGTAGTCGGTGGTCAGTACCAGCGTTGTCTCGGTTCCGTCGGCAATGGTGGTCTTGATGACCGTCAGGTCGTCGTCTTCGAGGAAGTAGAACGGAACGGAAAAAGGGCCGGTGGTGCCCGCCCCGGTGTAGGTGACGCGGGAGGTGGTGGTTTCGACGGTCATCTTGCCAGGCTCCGGAGGTAGTATCCGGATACCTATTTAGCAAGTGACCCGCGCTAGGTTGTACGCTTTAGCGTATTTCCCTCACCGCCCGGCCGCCTTGCCAAGGTCTGGCCCTCGATCAGGCGCCAGTTCGCCCGGCGTCCACCACCAGTCCTGCCCGTATTCCTTCGCCGTGCGGCTGCGGATGTTGGACAGGTAGCCGGGCGAAAGCGCTTCCATCGCCTGCTGCCAGATCAGGTGATCGAGCGCCGCCTTGGTGTACCAGATGTTGTTGCCTGGAACGAACCCCTTGATGTCCTGCATGGTCTGCGCGGCGAGGTGGGTTTCCTTGCCTTCCATGGCTTTCTTCGCCGCAGTGAGCGGCTGCACCAGGCCCAGCTCGAGCAGCGGGCCGACGGTCGGCCCGGCCAGCGCCTCCAGCGGCCCGGAGCCGTAGCGTGTCGAGTTGACCGAGTAGAGGAAGTCGCCATAAATGCCGAGCGCGCCGCCTTGCAGGAATGCCGAGGCCATGAAGCGCGGGTCGGCCATGTCGCGCGGGTCCTTGCCGGAGAGCATCTCCCGCGTCTGCATCAGCATGGCGCCGGCCAGCGTGGTGGCGGTGATCAGGTAGGCCGTCATTGCCGCCTTGCTGACCGGCGTGTCCTTGTTCGCCACGGCATCGGCCATGCGGTGGAACATTGCCCACGGGAAGGACTTGAATTGCAGGACGGAGCGTGCAATCTCGCCCTTGACGGTGCCGCGCTGCAGGTCGCCGTAGAAGGCGGCGCGCTCCTTCCAGCCCGGCGTGACGATGGCGAACTCGGATTCGGTATTGACCGCGCCGAGCAGCTTGACGATGGCGTTGCGCCGGGCGTCGGCGTCGATACCCTCGATGCGGCTGATCGCCTCAGGCGTCAGGGCGCGCTGGTTGCCGTTGCCGATGTCCTGCAGCTTGGCCTGCTGCCAGATTTTCCAGTCCGCCTCGGTGATGCCGTAGTTCTTCAGGGTGCGGATGTCCGTCTTGTCCAGGTCCTTGAAGCCCCTGCCGGCGGCAATCTGCTCGCCGATGGCCGACATAAGGGAGGCGCCGAACGCCCCCTTGCGGATGTCGTTGATCGCCTGCATGCCTGTCACGCGCATGACGGCATTGGCAAGCTTGCCGGTGGCGCCGGTCTGCCCCAGGCCCTCGTAGAAGCGCTGCAGGCCGCTGCGAATGCTGTCGAGCATCAGCCCCTGCTGCTGCAGCAGGCGGCGGTCGGCGACGTTGGCCGGGTTCAGCAAGGCCAGCTCGGTGCGCCAGCGCTGCAGCATCGGCAGGTTATTCAGGTGGCTGACCGCCTCCATCATCGGCTTGTCGCCGAACAGCGAGGCCAGCGCCGCGCCGCCCAGCTTGCCGGCGGTGTTCAGTTGCGCGATGGTGTCGGCAGCGTTGGAGACCGCTTGGTTCGCGCTTGGTTTGATCTTGCCGGCGGAGTAGTCGTAGAGGATGTCCAGATTGATCGCCTGCCCTTCCAGGCTGCCGGTTTTGGTCGGCTCGGCCATGGTCGCCGCCTTCAAGGCCCGGTCGCGCAGGGTGCGGAAGGTGATGTCCGGGTTCGGCCCGAAGTGCTCGACGAAGCCGATGTCCCGCGCCATGGTGTCGATGTGGCCGAGCAGAATGTCGGCGGCGGTGCGCTCGCCGAAGTCGCCCCAATAGGCTATGACGCTCTCGGCGTCCTTGAAATGGATCTGCCGGTGCTCGGCGTGGCGGTTGGCTTTCTTGCCGGTGCCGGTGAATTTGCCAGGCTCGGCGTTGGCGTGGCCGTTGGTGGCGATGGTGTCCCATGCCTTGCCGAGGAAGGCGCGCATCTGGGCATCATTCAAGGGCTGGCCGAGGTCGTCGGCGTAGCGGCTGCGGTCGAGCTTCGGCAGGATGGCCTCGACCCAAGCGTCGCGGCCGGCGGCGGCGACCTTGACCTGCGAATGGTGCTGCGGCATGCCCCAATCGTCGAGCTTGCCGACATCGCCGCCGGCCTGGTTGAACACCGTCCGCGCTTCTTCGGCGGCGTCATGGAAGGCTTTGGCGCCCTTCTTCGCCAGTGCGTTTCCGGAATCCTCGCCGCGCAGCTCGCGCACAAGCGACAGCAGCTTGTCCTTGGACTGGAAGAAGCCAAGCCAGTCATTGCCGAGCGCATCCCAAGTCTGCAGCAGCTTCGAGCGGAAATAGGCTTGATGGCCGGCGACGCGCTGCTCCAGGCTCTCGACGTTGGTCTTGCCGGAGTAGTCGCGCACGATGGTGCGCTCGACGGCTTTCAGCGGATTCAGGCCGGCGGCGGCATTGGCGTCGGCATCGGCCAGCCGCGCAGATATGGCCATGACCTGCAGTTGCGCCTGCTTCTGCTGCACGGCGGCCTCGTGGATCAGATCGTCGGCGGCGCGCTTGGCGGCCTGCTGCACGAAGTTGTCGAAGATGTCGCCGGTCTTCGCCTCGGCGCGGCCGGCCTTGATGTCCAGCGCCGCCTTGTGCACGCGCTCGTAGATGCCGCGGACTTCATCGTCGGTCAGGGTGCGGCCGGCGGCCTGGGCGATCCTTGCAACGCAGTCGCGGTAGCTCATCGGCCACCCCCGAGCAGGCAGCCGGCGGCAATCTCGAATAGCTTCACGTCGTCATTGGCTTGGCGCATGGCGGCGTCCGCGTCTTCGAGCCATTGGCGCGGCGTGGTGGTGATGTCGGAGCCATCGGCATTCTTGCCGATGACGATGGGCATGTCGGGGTTCTCGGCGGCGAAGCGGGCGGCGGCCGAGGCGATGGGGTCTAGGTCGGCTGCTTTGGTGTCGGCGCCGGGGCGGGCTGCGTCGGCTGCTGCTGTTGCTTGCCGCGCTTCACCGCCGCCATAAGGCGTTGCACCCGCGTCCGGTTGTCTTGAGGCGTGTTCACTGACAATCCTTTCGGCCTCACGCATGAAGGCCACATCGTCATTCTGGTACATGACCGCAGCTTTTTCAAGTGCGGCTTCGTCGATGTCGGCGGCGCGGCTGATCGTGTCATAGTCGGACAAGTCCCGCACATGGCCTTCCAGACCTTCAGCCAGCAGGTTGTTGGCTGCGGCAGCCCGTTCCGCTTCGTCCATCGCCTCCAATCGGCGCATGGCCGGAGCAACCCGTTCGCGGGAATACTCCAGCATGTAGTCGATCAGGCGCTGCTCGGCTGGTTTCAACGGTTCTCCGGCAAGCGCCTTCTGGATGGCCTTCTTTGCCTTGGCCTCGGAAAGCTCTTTCGGGCGCCCCGGCCACCATTCGGCATTTGGCACCCATGCGGTGCGCGAAATGCTACCGTCCTCGTTGCGAATCATCCGTCCGCCGACTTCGGCCCAGCCAGTTTCGTTCGCCATCGCCTCGATTGAGGCGCGATAGATCGGGTCAGCAATGTCCGGCGCCGTATCCTGCGGACTGACTTTCGGCAGGACGTTCTCCTCCAGCACCATGCCTTCCGCCTTGGCCTCGTCCTGCATCGCCTTGACGGCCATCTCGGCTTCCGCTGCCCTTGCCGCATCCACCTCGAACCTCGGCGCCGGCATGTCCTCGACATTCACCGGCCGGTCATTGGCCAGATCGTCGATGGCCTGCCGCATCCGGTCGACGTGGGCATTGGTGTCGGCAACATCCACCGGCTTGCCCGGCATGGAATCGGCATTCAGGTGCTGCGCCTGACGCAGGGTAGCCAGCGCATCGACTTCGGACGGCTTCAGCTTGGCGCCCCATTCCGTCAGGCGTTTATGCCATGCCTCGCCCTCGGCGCGCATCCTCGGGTTGATGTGAGCGATGCCGCCGAAGGCCGCGCCGAGCAGCACGTCAAGGGTCAGAGCGGTCGGATCAAAGGTCTTGAAGTCGCCTTCCGCCACCGTGCCCTCGGCCAGTTGCGCGGAAATGGCGCGGGTTGCACCACCTTGCACCACGTTGAAGCCGGCGCCGCCCACCAGCACCCGCTGCGCCAGCGTCTTGCCGAGGATGGGCACCCATATCCCCAGGCCAAGGCCAGCCGCCTGCGTGGCGCCGATAGCCTGCGCCGTGCTGGCATCCACCCCTTTCCTCGCCATGTCCTCGGCAACGGAAAGCTGTGTCTGCGCCACGGTCAGCGCCGGGGAGGCGAACAGCATGGGCAGGGTGCCGAGCAGTTGCCCGACGACCTGGCCGGCCTCGCCAACCTCGCCCGGCTTCGGTGTCCAGTAATCGACAGCCCTCCCGAAGATGTCATCGTGCGCCTTGAAGAACTTGTCCTGAACTTCGGTCGAGCCGGGGGCCTTCTCCAGCGCCATCGCCAACGGGGCCGCAGCCATGCTGGCAGCCCTGCCGGCCTTGGCGAAGGTCTGCATGGCCACCTTGCCTGCACCGGCGGTGAAGTTGTCCCACACGCCTGGCTCCGGATCGGCAACCGGGCGCAGGTTGGCCAGCACGTTGTCGGTTTCTTCGAACAAGTCGAGGCTCATCGTTGCGCCCAATCCAGCACCACCGGGCGGCCGTCCTTGCCCACCAGCACGCCATCGCCCACCCGGAAGAAGTAACGTCCATCCCCGGCATTTTCGAGCGGCAGATCGCGCAACTTCTCAGGTGTCCAGCCATCTGTCAGCCGGCCGGCGGCGATCAGGGCCGGAATACGCTGCTTCATGCCGTCCTTGAATTCGCCGACCTTGACGCCATAGGGCAGGACGATGGAGCGGCCATTGTAGGTGTCGATGCCGCCGGTGGCCAGGTTCATGGCGGTGTCCCAGCGCTTGTGGTTGATCTCGCCGGAATAGTCGCCTTCCTCGGCAGACTTGGCGGCATAGATCGACTTGGCGGCCTGATAGTAGGCATTTCGCGCTTGCTCTCGGCCAGCGAAGGCATTGCCTTCCAGGTTGGCAAATGCCACGGACAAATCGGCCTCCTTCGGCATGGGGATCAGCTTGCCGCCGGACGGCTTGCCGTCCTCCTTGGTGTCCTGGCGCAGCAGCTGCTGGCCGCGCAGGATGTAGTCGGCCACCGAACGATCAGTCGAGGATTCCAGCCCCCGCGCCGCAGCAATGCCTGCCACGGCCATGACGGGATTGTCCGGGGCAAGTTGCTGCATGGTGGCGCGATACACCTTGTCGTCGCCGAATCCGGCGTAGAGCTTGGCCAGCAGTTCCCGGGCCTGCTCCGGCTTGGCCGTCTTCAGGGCGGCGCCGATCTGCTGCACCTCCTGCGGCAACAGCCCTTTCGGCACCACCCCGTTGCGGCGGGACTGGTCGGTCAGGATGGCCGTGCGCGCGCCCAGCGTCTCGGCCCAGGTGTCCGGCTTCTGCAGGTCGAGCGGCGTCACCTGCGCGCCCTCGCGCTGGGCGGCGTAGTCGAGCGGCGAATCGTTGAGCAGCTTCAGATTGTTGTTCACGTAGCGCTGCAGCTTTGCCAGATGGGTGATCTGCTCCTTGCTCGGCGTCTCGCCGTAGCTGGCCTGCAGTTCCTTCACACGTGCCACCTGCTGGTCGGGCGGCAGCACCGCCAGCGCGGAGACGGCTTTCTGTTCTTCCAGGATCGGCATCAGCGCGCCCTCGAACGCCGTGCCGCGGGCGTTGCGCGTGAATGCGTCGATCTCGTTGGGCGGGATGTCGCGGCCGTTCTCGACGTACCAGGACAGGCGCTTCGCCTGCTGCTCCAGTCCGGTCAGTTTGCGGCGCTCGGCGGCCTCGGCCTTGACGATCAGGCTGTTCTTGAAGTTGAGGACGCGGGTTTCAGCAGCGGCGAGGCTCTGCGCCGGCACGCCGGCGAACTCGCCCTTGCCCATGCGATCAAGCAGCACGTCCATGGCCTTGGTGCTGTTGCGGGAGCGGTTGATTTCTCCATTCAGCGCCGCCGAGTCGATGGCCTGCAGGGCGCGCTCTTTCAGCGCCTCCTTGGCCTTCGGCGGAATGTCGATAGAATTGATGTAGGCCATCTGCTCGTTCATGGCGATGGCGCGCTGGCGCGGGTCGGTCAGCACCGCCTGCGCCGCCTTGTTCAACCCGGCCTCGACGGAGTTGACGCGATGATCGACGCGGGCCTGCGCCTCGAAGCCGAGGGCGTCCTGGCCGATCAGGGTGCGCAGGTTCTGGAAGCCCTCCTGCAGCAGCTTCTGCGTGATGGCGTTCGGCCGCTCGCTGACGGCCTTGGTGGCGTAGTCGTCGAACTGTTTCAGGATCTCCGGCGTGAAGCCGGCGGCCCCGGGCGCGGCTTTCTCCTTGGCGGCCAGCATCTGCTCCGTCCATGAAAGGCGTGCGTCTGACAGCACCTTGTGCGCTTCCAGCTTGGCGTCCTCGAGGTCTTGCTTCTCCTTGGTGCGGCGCTTCTTCTCGTCCTCGATTTCCTGCTCGCGCCGCACCTGCGCGCCAATGCGCTGCATTTCCTCGCCCATTCCGGCCATGGCTGCGCCGGTCGGATCGTATGGCGTGGCCGTGCCGCGCACGGTCGGCGTGGCGCCGGCCTGCGCGCCGATCTGCTGCTGGTAGCGCGGAATGCGGACGGCCATCACCATACCCCCGCATAACCGGCGCCGGGATGGGAGGCAAAGCCGCCTCCGCCGCCCCCGCCGCGCATGCCGCCGAACCCGGTCAGCAACGACCGGCCGGCGCTGAAGATGCCGGCGCGCCGCACGTTGCGGGCGTTGCTGCGATTCACGCCGGCGCTGTAATCCTCGCCCTGCGCCTGAATCTCATGGCCGCGCGCGCGCATCTGCCCTTCGTAGGCGACGTTGAGCATGTCCAGCTCGGCCAGCGTCGCCGACTGGTCGAGCAGATCGGCATTGCTGCCGCCGAAGCCGGTTCCTGACTGCGCCGTGGCGGCGCGCTGCTCGCCGAGGAGTTGCCGCGCCCGTCTGTTCTGCCGCGCCTGCTCGGATGCCGACTGCTGCAAAGCGGCATCGGCGTTCTGGCGCTGCACCGTGGCGTTGTATTGATTCCATGCCGCCTGCGATTCGTAGGCGTCCGATCTGCTGTTGGCGTCGTTGATGGCGCCGATCACGGAAAACACCGTGCTGGCGATCTGAAACGCTTGGCTGCTGAAAAGTGCGACGGCTGCTTCCATCTTATTTCCCCTTCACCCGCGCGAAGCGGTAACAGTCGCGGCCCTCCGGCGTGTAGCCGCGCATCAAGCCCTCGTTCTCGAAGCCGAGCATTTCCGCCCAGGCCAGACCCGCCGGGAAGCTGGCATCGACCGCAGTTTCGATTCTGCGTATATCGGTCGTCTCCAGAAACCGAAAAACCGCGCGATGGATGCGCACAAAATGTCTCTTGAGGTCGCCAGCGAGCAGCGCCCAGGCTTCCGCCCGGCCCTCCCATCGCGGCAGCACGCCGGCCATGGCCAGCACACGCTCGCCTTCCATGGCGGTGAAGGCAAGGTCCGGCAGTTCCAGCATCTTGCCGTACTCGGGATTGCCGAAATACTTGCGCACGCCAGCCTGCGCCGGCTGCAGCAGCAGGGCATCGAGGTGTTCGGCCTTGTAGGGGATGATGTTCATCGGTTCTGCGTCACCACGGAAGGCAGGAAGGCGGACACCGTCGCCGGCAGCGGCTGGTCGTTCACGTACATGATGTACCCGTCTGTCGTGTAGCCGTCAGGCCAAGCCATGCCGATGTCGCCGGTGAATGGCTCAAGCGGTTCGTCCATGTACTCATTGGCGCTGCGGAACTGCAACTCGTCCAAAGTGTCCTCGTCCGGGCCGGTCTTGCCGCCCACGGTGTTGATCAGGCGGATGGTGCTGTAATGCACACGCTTGGTCTTGCCCTGAGCCGTGCCGTCGGCCGCTCCTGCCTCCAGGCGCATGGTCTGAATCTTGGCCGGGCATGGCAATCCGACATGCACATACCAGGCCGCATAATCCAGTGTGATGGCGCCGGAGGCGACGGTGAGTTGGCGATGCGGTGCGCCGTCGGCGAGCACATCCACAGTTTCGCCTTCGAGGTGGTCTAGCCCGGAAATGCTCGTCACGGTGATGGCCCAGGCGCTGGCGGCGATGGCGGACAGGGATGGGAATGCGGCGATGATGGTTGCCTCAACCGCCGTGCCGGAATTGACTGCGGTAATTTCGGCGCGCGCCGTTCGGTAAACATCGTCGTCGTCCTGGTAGCGGTAGCGTATCTCCTTGCCGATGTCTCCGGAAACGAACACAGAACCGCCGGCCGTGAAAGGGACTGCTGTCGTGCCGGCGGTCGTTGCCCCGGCTCCCGGCGTCAGGGCTTGCGCCTCGGAGCCGTCATAGCTCAGGCCGGAGTCCACATAGAACGCTTCGATGATGTCCTTCTCGGCGTCGAGCGGTGCCTCCATGTACTCGACATAGCGCACCGTCGCGCTGTTTATGGTGCGGCGGACGATCATCCATAGTTCGTCGGAGTCACCGGCCGGGCTGGGGATCACCTCAATGGCCTCGACAATGCCGTCGCCACCAATTGGGTGGCGGTGCCAGCCGAAGCGCTTCTGATTGGCGTTCAGCGTAGTGCCGAGCAGGGCGCCGTCTGACCGCAGCGCCCAAATGACGCTATTCGGCTCCTGCTGGTATGACAGCGCAGTGATTGCCTTGCCGGCGGCAACCAGATGGCGCGATAGCACGGACAGATTCGTCGAGCGATAGCCCTCGGTTTCCAGCGTGTAGAAGATGTCGCGCATCTTCCGGCCGGAACGCTGCACGAACAGCAGGGAGTCTCCGACACGCACCGGATGCACCGGCTTTGACCCGTAGCTGGACACCGGCTCGGCCTTGACATTTCCCGGGCCGAAGGCTTCGGAGCCGGTAATCTCGCCTACTGCGAATTCTCCGCCGGCCGTGCCGACGATCAGTTGCTTCGCCGCCAGCATCCACTCAATGCGGTTGGCTTGGTCGCTGGCGATCTCTATGGAGATGGCCGAGTCGGCGACCGTCTCGCCGCCGGCATCGCGGTCTCTGAAGTTCTCGAAGTCGCCTGACACGGAGCACCATACCTCGCGGGTCGTCGCCTTGGCGAAGGTCAGGCGCTCGCGGAAAAAGGTGACATGAGTCGGCCAGCCGGCATCGTCCGACCAGGCGGCAAAGGCCCAGCGCGTCGATGCGTTGCCGCTGCCGACAGCCCCGTTCGGAATCTTCGACTGCACGGTCATGGTGGCGGTGGTGCCGCCGCTGCCCACGGCGGTGATGATGCCCCATCCATAGCCTGGGTTTTCGAATCTCCATGAAACGCCTGCGCTTCCGTCATACACCGATCCTATGGTATGGGTCGGAATAACCCCCCCTGTCGTTCCGGTGTTCTCGGCCAAGTAGTTTCTATAATCGTACCTTCTCAAATCATTGACTGAGACAGATTTGCCGGCCTCCCAGGATGGAGTTGAGTCGTTTTTTCTCTGTTCCAGCAGGAATAGTGCGCCAACATGGTTCGCGTTGAAAATCGCGGATGAGGCGGTCAGTGTCACGCTGCCGGTGGCGGCGCCGGCGTAGACGGTGATCGTCTCGTCCGGGTCGATGTCCTCGAACGGGCCGCCGTCCGGCGAGAAATCGGCAATCGTCCAGGTCAGCGCCCCGGAGCGCGTGAGCTTCTGCGGCTGGTAGTCGCCGTCCGTGTGGGTGATGTACATGATGTCGCCGGACTGCACGGCGCGCAACTTGAAGTTGCCGTCGGCGTCGAACAGGTCGGCGGCGACCCATGGCGTGGCAAGTTCGAGCGGCACGGTGCCATTCATGACGACGCCGTGGTCAGTGTAAAAGCGCATGTACTGATCGCCGATCTCCAGCACATAGGCTTGCTCCGTGTTGAACTCGAAGCGCAGGAAGCCGCAGCGGTCGGTGGAATCCTTGACCTCGCGCACGAAGCGCGTGCCGCCGCGGCGCTCGGCCGGCCCCTCGATCAGCGGAATGAAGTTCTCCAGGACGCGGCAGCCGCTGGCATATTCCTCTAGGTCGACGCGCCCATCGAACAGCGGCGACAGCTCGCCTGAGCTGAATGACAGGATGATCGGGCTGGCCTTGGGCATCTCAGAGCCTCGACAGAATCCAGGAGTCGTCCGGGATGGCCTCCGGCGGCAATTCGATGGCGTTGGCGCGCACCGCCTCGAGCAGCGCCTGCTTCAGGGCGTGCTGCGTCTGTTCGCGCTTGGTGTTCGATTGCGTCAGCGTCTCGCAAACCTGGTCGGCCAGGTCGGCGGCGAACACCTCGACGAAGGAGGCATCGAATGACCCGGCGTCGGTAATCCGCTTGACGTAGCGCAGCTTGAGCGGGGCGCCGATGTCTGTCTCGATGCGGCGGCCGGTGATCTTGTACGGCTCGGAATCCGGCCCCGAAGTGTAATCGGCCAGGCCGGGCACGACCCACATATCGTCGACCTGCACTACGCGCATGCAGTCGGTCGGCAGTTGGTACAGGTAGGAATAGCCCCAGGCCGGCGCGTCGTCCAGCGCCGGCAAGGTGGTCCGCTCCATGGCGAACGACCAATTATGCGAGCGCAGCAGATGGTCGCGCCGCAACTCGAAGATGGCATTGATCTCGCGCGCCTCCTTCTTGTTGTCGGACAGCGACATGATGCGCGCTGCGCCCAGCTTGGTCAGCGCCGAGTTGGCAATCTGTACGTTACTGGCCATCCCAATACTCCTTTGCCCATCCGCCGGCCTCGTGCGGGCGCGGCTTGCCGTGGAAACAGACGACACTGGCGACTTCCGGCACGCCGTTGGCGCAATGCGTCTTGTAGGAAACAAACCGCCCGGGGAACCTGTCCTGCAGGATGTCGATGCGGCGGCGGAACCGCCCCTGGTCGAGGTTTTCCAGGAAGCCCTGGTCGCCCTGCGGGTGCGTCATCCTCATGCCCTCGGCGACGAATTCCTCCCAGATGCCCAGCGCGGCGTCGGTGCGCCAGAGCATGACGGCCGGCCCCAAGCCGTCCTTGCGCCAGAAGTCGCGCAGGGTGGCGAAGGGGCCGTCATAGGCGGCGATGTCGTCGATGTTGCCGACGATGAAGGTGTCCAGGTCTAGGAACAGCACGCGCCCTTCGGGGAACATGCCGGGCTTGAACAGGTGCAGCTTTTCCCACCATCCGGGCAGCGCCGACGGCCTGCACTTCATGCGAGGGTAGAAGCTGGCCGGGTCGTCGGTCACGACGAAAAACTCGTGCGGAATGGTCAGATTCTTACGCACTTGCCGGCGCAGCTTCTTCACGTACTCGGCGCCACGCCCCAAGTAATCGTTGGTCTGCACGACGACGACGCTCAGTTGATCCATTTTTCTTCGAAGATCATCTTGTTGCGGGAGAAGGCTTCCGCCGGCCACTTGATCGTCGCCCCAGTCTTCGGGTGATCGACCACCAGATCGTCGCGGATGGTGAATTGCGCCCCGGCACGGTGCAGCCGATGGATGAAGTCGCGGTCTTCGTACCCGGCGCCGTCGCGGTAGGCTTCGTCGAACCCGCCCGCCCTCTCGAACAGGCTGCGGTACATCATCCCGAGGAAGGCCAGGCCGGTGCCGGGCGGGCATTGCGGCACGATCAGGCTGCTGTGTGTATGCCATGCGCGCTGTTCCGGGCACCAGGCGGCGGCCAGGATGTATCCATCGTCACCGACGGATTCCAGCGCCTCTTCCATGGCCGGCAGCACCCTGCCGCGATGCAGCACTTCAATGCAGGACAGGGCAATCACATCGCCGCTGGCCACCTTGACGCCCTCGTTCCAGCAAGTGACTGGGGATTTCGGCACGGTCTTTTTCGGCAGACGCAGAACGTACAGGTCAAGGTCGACATTCGGTTCAATGAACGGCTCGGGGTCGCCGTCATCGACGACAATCACCTCTATGCCATTGTCGCCATAGTTTTCAGCCAGCACTGCCAGCGCCTTGTCGGCGGCGGCCTGCCGCTTCCAATAGGGCAATATCAGGCTTATCACGCTACCTCCATGGTCTTGGGGGCGAACGCCTGCACCTGCGGGAATGGCACGATCAGCCCGCCACGGTAGCCAGCGATGCGGTCGGCGATCTCCTCCATGAACGTCCAGGCCGTCACCAGCAGCCAGTCGGGCGGGTTTTCGACCAGAACGTCCGGCGACACGATGGGGATGTGCGTGCCCGGCGTGAAATGCCCCTGCTTGCCGGGACAGTCATCGACGACATACTCGATCAGATCAGGCCCGATGCCGCACCATTGCAGCATGGTGTTGGCCCGGCCGCTGGCGCCATAGGCGGCAACTTTCATGCCTTCGCGCTTGAGGCGAAGCAGCAAGCCCATCATCTGCTGCCGGTGTTCCTTGGCCTCGATGGCAAAGGTGTCGATACGCCCTGGCCAGTCCAGGCAGCGTAGGCGCTCGGCATTGCGCATCCGGATGACTTGCGGCAGGGCATGGCGGGCACCCTTTCGACAGGCATGGAAGCGCATCGACCCGCCGTGGGTCTTGATGGGCTGCGCGTCGAAGACCATCATGTCGTGCTTTTCCAGCAGCGCCTCGACCGCCAGCAGCGACCAGTAGAAGACGTGCTCGTGATAGATGGCATCGTACTGACCTGTCTCGATCATGGCGCCAAGGTAATGCACCTCGAAGACGAACACGCCGGACTCGCCCATCAGGCTGCGCACCGCCGAGGTGAAACCGTGGATGTCCTCGACGTGGGCAAAGACATTGTTCGCCACCACCACGTCGGCCTGGCCGCAGGCATTGACCGTATGCGGCCCAAGGTATTCCTTCAGCACGATGGCGTCGCCGGCTGCGTGCTCCATGGCTGCATCGGACGGATCGACGCCCGTCACTTCGATGCCAAGTGCTGCCAGCGGGCGCAGCATGGCCCCATCGTTGCAGCCGATCTCGACCACATGGCGCGGGGCGTACCGGGCCGCGATGTCGGCAGCGTAGGCGGCGAAGTGGTCCCGCATGGTGCGGCTGGTCGAGCTGCGGTAGAAATAGTGGTCGAACAGGGTTGAAGCCGGGACGGCATCGACCACTTGGACGGTGGCGCAATCAACGCACATGCCGAGCCGCAGGCGGTGGCGCTGTTCCATGTGAAACATTTCCGGCTTGAGAAAACCGCCAGCCAGGGCGACCTCGCCGAAGTCCATGACCTCTTTTAGCGTGGTGCCCTGGCAGACGCGGCAAACGGTTGTTTTGTCCATCATTTGCACCTAAATGCGTCCTTGTCACCCCCGACCCAGCGCCAGGCATCGGCCAGCAGAAGCCTGCCTATGCCTATTGCGATAGCGAGGATCAGGATGGGGGCGGCGAGGAGGGAGAGGGGTTTCATGCGATCAACGCAACCAACTCGCTTTCAGTGATCGGCTCGTATTGCGGCACGCCATCAGCGTCCCTGGAGAGCGCCGCGCCGTTCGCGGAGAATCTCTGCACCAGATAGCCATCCGCAGTTTTCTTGATGCGGAATTGCCCGCTGCCCGTCTTGACCTCGGCACGCGGGTCAGGGGTATCGCCGCAGCCGCAGGGACGCGACCATTTCAGTTCGCTCAGTTTCATGTTGTCACCCTATCCCGTAGTAAAAACCAGTCACGCCCTTACAGACCTTGAGATCACCGGCAAGCTCTTTCGCACGAATATATTCCAACCACTTGGTCAGCGCGGAAACAGTCATGTAGAGATTGTCGCCCGTCAAATCCTCCCCGCTGCCAGAATCACCAGTCGGGGTAACGTAGTGCCAGAACGGAAACCACGTCGCGCCGTAGGCGATCATCACGTCGGTCAGGATGCGCAGCTTGGAGTTGATCTGCAGGCCCGTGACGCTCGATCCGGCGCCGTTCGTAATCAAAGAATATCCGGCAGCCGCCGCGCTTCCGGCACCACAAGCACCGACATGATGTATATTCGGCACTCCCCAGGGAGTCACATCAGCATTGCCTTTGATGAGATGCCGCTGCAGCTTCATGCCACAGCCAGCCACTACCTTCTCCGCCAGCCTCGATGTAGAACTGTTGGGGCTCGCGTAAAACTCATTGCCTTTCGTCCAGCCAATCGCGCTATACAGGGGTTGCACGCCAAGAACCTCATAGGCAATCTCGGCTGCGCTCGTCAGCGACCCATTGCTCAGGTGATTGATGGTGTGATTGATTAAATCCCACCCGGCCGCCTTGAGTGCAGCCGCCCGGGCAACAAGGTCTGTGTACCCGTCCGTGCCCGATAGGGAACTGACAATCTTGGAACCCGATGCCCACACGCGGGCTGGCACGGCTACATACCCCACCCACCCGTACTGCTGAAATACTGGCAACACGTAATCAATCACGTCCGATTCGAGCGCATCGATGCCCAGCACGACCTGGGATTGCGTCTCCCACCCTGTCACAAGGCTGTCGAAATACAGAACCGCACCGCTTGCGTTTACCCACTGAATGATGATCTTTGTCAGGGGGTCATTTACAATATCCCCGTCAGTGCCGTCACCGTACTTGGTGACAACAAGGCCATACGGGTGATATTCCGTCGCGCCGCCCCCGGTCTGATAAGCCAAGGGATTGCGCTGCACGAAGGACAGGAAGTTCCAACCCTCATGCAGTTGGTTGGAGTTCCATGTGATATCGATGGCGTTGGTTGTAGATCCCCCAGCCTCCGTGGTCAAAATGGCCTTGAGGTAGGTGATCGGCGTCTCGGTCGGGGCAAATCGCGGCAGCGCATCGATATACACCCAGATGCCAAGCTTGCCAGCCAGCGCAGGCGTAACGACGGAAGTGCCGAACGTCTTGAATCTAATGCCTTCCGTGGTATTTGCAGCTGGTGTGATCTTGAGTAGGTTCGGCTGGCCGGTGATAGAAACGATGCCCGTCTTGTTGCCGTTTGCGTCGTAGCCGGTATGGTCTGCATGTGCAGGCGCACCGTTGTTGACCGTGATCTCCGCATCCACGAACCGCGCCACCAGCTTGCCGGGATTCCTCACGGCCCGCGTGATGCCGTAGGGCTGGTCGTTGAGCATGCGGTGACGATCCGCGATCCCCACATACGGCTGCACCTGACCCCCCGGCCCCACCAGCCCGACAGGGTTGCCGGAGGCGTCGAGGGACCAGGTTAAAAGCGCAGGGGTTGGCGTCTCGTCGACAATCCACCCATCTGGTCCAAGTGTGGGTCTGTCATACATGCGAGTCATATTCCCTCCTTACGGCTGAAAATTCACTAATTCCAAGCGGCTTCTTCCGATCCAGTCAAGGGTCTTCCCGGACAGCGAACTGACGCGCCCCTTGAAGTTGTTGCGGATGGCGTGCTTCCACTCCATTTCATTGGCGCGGTCGGCAAACTCTGTGCGATACCAGGGCGGGTCGAAGTAGTGCCCGTCGCCCGTCATCGGCACGCCGGCCAGGACAATTTCGTCATAACCCAGCAGCAACCCGACATAGCAGGCAAACAAGCCGGACGTGCCGCCGACGGCGCTGATGTTC
>WBZO01001294.1_pt1 | contig 40115 bp, 34 predicted proteins | sample 5204261 | NCBI WGS metagenome assembly WBZO01 (sample SAMN12412400, study PRJNA552823) | activated sludge metagenome | isolation source: activated sludge from anammox sidestream of wastewater treatment plant... | place: USA: North Carolina | collected 2017-09
CACTGGCCGCCACCGCTCACTCGCTTCGCCATCTCGCCGCTCCTCGCCTCGGGCGCGCTGCCCGCGATGGAGAGGCTCCAGCGGGAGGCACGACCGCGTCAGGGTACGGTTGGGCGGATGGATACCCCGGCGCGGCCCTCGGCGGGCGCTCTCGGTTCGCCGAGGAAGGTCAGGCGCGTAGACCCAGCGGCGCGCTCGCGCCGTGAAATGAATCGTTCTCATGAGGCCGAGGCTCTGCGGAGCCACTCCAGCGGCCCCACCCCCGGGTGGGCCCGCTGATTCTAGCAGCGACGGTCACAGGAGGCGGCCTGCGGGCCGTCGGGCGCCACGCTAGGCTGCGCGCACCATGCCCGCTCTCCCCTCCACGGCGCTGGGCCTCGGGCTGCGCAGCGTGCACTACCCGTACCTGTTCGAGCACTGGCCTCCGCTCGACTACCTCGAGATCATCAGCGAGAACTTCATGGGCCCTGCGCCGGCGCCGCGCGCGAAGCTCCGGCGCGTGCGAGAGCGCTATCCTGTCGTGCTGCACGGCGTGGGGCTCAACCTGCTGGGGCATGAGCCGTTGGACGCGGCCTACCTCGACGCCCTGTGCCGCTTGGCGGACGAGGTGGACGCGCCCTTCGTCACCGACCACCTCTGCTGGACGGGCGCCGCTGGCGTCACGCACCACGAGCTCTTGCCCGCGCCCTACACGCCGGAGCTGGTGGAGTACGCGGCCGAGCGCGCCCACGCGGTGCAAGCGCGCCTCGGGCGCCCCTTCGGGCTCGAGAACCTGTCGAGCACCGTGAGCTTCGAGCGCTCCACGCTGACGGAGGCCGAGTTCTACGCCGGCGTGGTGGAGGCCGCGGGCTGCTGGTTTCTGTTGGATCTGAACAACGTCCACGTCTCCGGCCACAACCTGGGCTTCGGCGCCTCGGAGTACCTGCGCCACGTCGACTTCTCCCGGGTGCTGCAGGTACACCTCGCCGGGCCGAGCCAGGAGCCCGACGGCACGCTCGTCGACACGCACGATCACCCCGTCCCAGACGCCGTGTGGGCGCTCTACCGCGAGGCGTGGCAGCTCGGCGGCCCCTTCCCCACGCTGCTCGAGTGGGACGCCAGCATCCCGCCCCTGCCCGAGGTGCTGGCGGAGCTCCGCAAGGCCGAGCAGGTGCGCGCGTGAGGCCTCCGCCCGCTTGGCTCGGTGACTTCCAGGCGCGCTTCGGTGAGGCCCTGCGCGCGCCGCTCAGCCGGGAGACCGGGACGCTCACCGTCACCCCCAGGGCTCGCGAGGCCGCGCTGGGCGCCACGGCCTCGGGGCTCGCCCTCTACAACCGCCAGTACTGGTTCCGGCTGTTCACCGTGATGCACGGCGCCTACCCGCTGCTCACGCGCCTGCTCGGTCCTTGGCGCCTCAACGAGCTCGCCGAGGGCTTCTTGCTCGCCCAGCCCCCGCGCGGTTGGGACCTCGCGGACGCCGCGCTGGGCTTCGAGCGGCACCTGCGGCACCAGCTCGACGATCCAGCGCGTGAGGTCCTGCTCGAAGCGGCGGAGCTCGACGCGGCCTGGCAGCGCGCCTGGCGCGCCGCGCCCGCGGCGCCGCTCCGTCCCACCGAGCGCGACGCTGACGCGCTGCTGGCGTCGCGGCTCGAGCCCACGCCGGGCTTCTCGCTGCTGTGCGAGCGCTGGGCGCTCTGGGAGCAGCGCTCGCGGCCGCCCACGCTGCCCGCGCCGGAGCCGCTGCCTCCACCGCTCGCGCAGCCGCGCTGGTCGGTGCTGCTCGGGCAGCAGGGCGGCGTCACCCGGCGCGTGCTGGAGGCGCGCGAGGCGGAGCTCCTGCGCCTGCTCGACGAGCACAGCGTGGGCGAGGCGCTGGCGCGGCTCGAGCTGGCCGCGCCGGCGGCCGAGCGCCAGGGCTTGCCGGAGCGCGCCCAGCGCTGGCTCGAGCGCGGCGTGCGCGAGGGCTACTGGGCGCGCCTCAGCAGATGATGCAGCTATAGCCCGCGCAGGTGTTCTGCCCGCGGCAGGTGTGCTCGGTGAAGGTCTGGATGGTCTCGTCGAAGGACATGCCGCGGCAGCTGTTCACGCCGCCGCAGTGCGGGTGGATCTCCAGCGTGCCGTGGCGGGCCTCACAGGCCTCCGAGAACTGCTCCAGCGTCATGTCCTCGAGCACCCTGGACGCGGTGACCGTGGGCGTGGCCGCCGGATCATCACAGCCTAGCGAGGGCTCCTGCTCGACGGCCTGGCCGCCGCAGGCGCCGAGCAGGCCACACACGGCGGCGGTGAGCAGCGCGCGGCTGGCGGGAGGGGGGCTGGGCATCACCGCTCGTTACACCCGGCCACGCACGCTGTCACGAGGTGGTAGGCTCGAGCGCGGAGGTCGAGGCATGAAGCACTGGGTCGCGCTGGGAGTGGTGACGTTGACGCTGGGGTGCTCCGGGACCGGAGACGGAGACGGAGGCGGGAGCGGGAGCGCGGGCAGCAGCGGGAGCGCGGGCAGCAGCGGGAGCGCGGGCAGCGGCGGGAGCGCGGGCAGCAGCGGGAGCGCGGGCAGCAGCGGCGGCACCGGCTGGAGCGCAGGGAACGTGGGGGCCTGCACGGAGCCCCTGCCGCGCGAGGCGCAGCTCGTGGACAGCTCGCAGCCGACGAGCGTGGTGGGCCGTGGTACGCCGGAGAGCTGCACGGACGCGGCGCTGCGAGCGGCGGTGGCCCGGGGCGGCGTCATCACCTTCGACTGTGGGCCCGACCCGGTCACCATCGCGCTCGACAGCACGCTCGAGCTCCCGACGGATCGCGACGTCACCCTCGACGGTGGGCGGCGCGTCACCTTGGACGGGCGCCATCAGGTGCGCCTGCTGCGCTCGTACAGCGCCAACTGGAGGCACAGCGAGCACACCCTCGTCCTTCAGCGCCTCGGCTTGACGCGCGGTCGGGCGACGCCCACCGAGGCCATCCCGCCCGCGCCGCCCCCCTGCTCGCAGGGCTTCAACGACGGTGAGGGCGGCGCGCTGCTGATGCGCGACGGCAACCTCATCGTCATCGACTCCATCTTCACCGACAACCGCGCGGCGGAGCTCGGCCCGGACACCGGCGGCGGCGCCATCTACGTGCAGGGCAGCAAGCGCGGCGCGCTCATCGTGGGCAGCACCTTCCGCGGCAACCGCGCCAGCAACGCCGGCGCGGTGGGCGGGCTGTTCTGTGAGCTGCGCCTCTACGACAGCGTCTTCGAGGACAACCTCGCCACCGGCCACGACGCCAACAACGACGACGCGAGCCGCTGCGACGCCATCAACAACGGCCAGCACGAGATCGGCTCCGGCGGCAACGGCGGCGCCATCTACAGCGACGGCGTCGGGGTGGACCTCTTCCTCTGCGGCGACCGCATCACGGGCAACGCGGCCGGAGCGCGCGCCTTCGGCGGCGGCGTCTTCTTCACCAGCAACGACATGACGGGCGATCTCAGCTTCATCGACACCGTGATGACGGGCAACACGGGCGGGCACTGGACCAACGTCGCCACCGGCTCCACCCAGAGCGCGGGCACCGCCGTGGGGACCAATTGCCACAGCCTGACCATCAGGAGCTCCACGCTCCAGGGCGTGCCCTAGAGGGTCGGCGCGCGCTCCTGCCCGCGCTCAGGCGTCCCACCCCCCCACCGAAAAACCCCCGCTCGGCGCGCTGGGCCGCCACGAGCGCGCATGGTTCGCTGGAGACCTTCCAGGTTCTCCTGGAACCTGCAGGTGTTCCCCGCCGAGGGCAAGAAGCTCATCTTCACCCAGAACAACCGAACCGGCGGGATCTCCTTCGCCTGCGAGGGCATCGAGGAAGAGGCTTGCATCGAGACCGCGAACAAGCTGCTGATCCCGGCCTTCCAGGGGGCCTACGAGAAGCCCTAGCCGACGCCCCGGAGCGTGGCCTGCCTGCCTCGGCGGCTGGCACAGGTGTGCCAGCCGTCGCGCTGCGCTGTCCCTCGCGAACCACGGCGCTGCGGCCTCGGTAGCTGGCACAGCTCCTGCAATCATCGGGGACATGACTCACCGCTTCGGCTCCTGGCCCCTCCTGCTCACGCTCCTGCCCGCCCTCGTCACCGGCTGTAGCCAGCCGGAAAAGGACACCAGCCCGCAGGGCTCCATCGACGAGGCGCGCAGCGACGCAGCTCGCCTCGCCCCGGAGGCCTCCAGCGAGGCGGTGCAGACGCTCACGGGGAACAACGCAGCCTTTGCGCTGGACCTGCTGCACGCCGTCCGGCCCAGCGGCAACTTCTTCTTCTCTCCGCACAGCCTCTCGGTCGCGCTGGGCATGACCTACGCCGGCGCCAGGACCGACACCCAGCGGGAGATGGCAGGCGTGCTGCACTTCACGCAGCCGGACGCGGAGCTCCACGCCGCCTTCAACACGCTGGATCAAGAGCTGGCGTCCCGCGGCAAGGACGCGAAGGGCGCGGACGGGCAGCCCTTCCGGCTGCGCCTCGCCAACGCCGCCTGGGTGCAGCAGGACAGCTCCTTCCTGCCGGAGTACCTGGACACCCTGGCCCGCTACTACGGCGCGGGCGTCAAGCTGCAAGACTTCATCACCGACAGCGAGGGCGCGCGCCTCACCATCAACGCGTGGGTGGACGAGCAGACCGAGGGCAAGATCCCGGAGCTGCTGGATCGAGGCTCCCTCAACCCGCTGACGCGCTTCGTGCTGACGAACACCGTCTACTTCAACGCCTCTTGGCAGACGCCCTTCGAGCCGGAGGCCACCGCACCCGGCGCCTTCACCAAGCTGGACGGCGCCGAGGTCAGCGTGCCCCTCATGCAGGGCACCGTCACGAGCTGGTGGGCGGAGGGCGCCGGCTGGCAGGCCACCAGCCTCCCCTACGACGGGCAGGAGGTGGAGCTCATCGCCATCCTCCCGGAGGCGGGCACCTTCCAGCAGTTCGAGCAGGCGCTCGACGCGGGCAAGCTCCAGGAGATCTTCGGCGCGCTGCGCTCCGGCTACTCGGTGAGCGTGAAGCTGCCGCGCTTCGAGTTCCGCAGCAAAGTAGCCCTGGCCGACGCGCTCTCGGCGATGGGCATGCCCACGGCCTTCAGCGACGCCGCGGACTTCTCGGGCATCGACGGCCAGCGTGACCTCCACCTGCAGCAGGTGGTGCACGAGGCCTACGTGAAGGTGAACGAGGCCGGCACGGAGGCCGCCGCGGCCACCGCCGTCATCGGCGGGACCACCGGCGTCCCCGAGCCGCGCGCCTTCGAGGCGACGCGCCCCTTCTTGTTCGCCGTGCGCGACCGCGCCACCGGCGCCGTCGTGTTCCTGGGCCGCGTGGTAGACCCGAGCGCGAGCTGAACCACGGGGCGTGGCCCCGCGCTCGAGGTGGGCTTGACCCCGGGGCCGGGCAGGGCCAATAGCGCGGTGCGGCATGGGCCGCACCGGCTGGCGCCCTGCGCCGGTCGCACCGGGTACAGCCACTCAACCTCAGCGAGGGCCAAGCCATGGCAAACTACTTCACTGACAACGAAGATCTGCGCTTTTACTTCGACCAGGGGATCGACTGGGCGCCGCTGGTGGAGCTGACGGAGTACGGCTTCCGGACCCAGGACGGCTTCAAGAACGTGGGGGAGGCCGTCAGCTTCTACCGCGAGGTGGCGGAGATGGTGGGGCAGCTCGCCGGTGAGGAGGTGGCGCCGCTCGCCGCCAAGATCGACCGCGAGGGCAACCACCTGAAGGACGGTGAGGCCCACTGCGGGCCCGCCTTCGACGCCGCCTTCCGGGCGCTCATGGGCGCAGAGCTGCAGCTGCTGAACTTGCCACGGGAGCTCGGCGGCATGAACGCGCCGCTGCTGCTCTACTTCCTCAGCGTAGAGATCTTGGCGCGCGCGGACGTGAGCGTGATGGCGCACGCCTCCTTCCACGGCGGCATGGCCATGGCCATGCTGGTGTTCTCCATCACCGAGGGCAGCACCAGCTTCGATCTGGAGGGCGGCAAGATCGGCAGCACGCGCTTCCGCAAGTACATCGACGAGCTGGCGCGGGGCGAGGCCTGGGGCTGTATGGACATCACCGAGCCGGACGCGGGCAGCGACATGGCCATGCTGCGGACCAAGGCCGAGCAGGACGAGCACGGCAACTGGACGGTGAGCGGCCAGAAGATCTTCATCACCTCCGGGCACGGCAAGTACCACTTCGTCATCGCGCGCACGGAGGAGGCGAAGGACCCGGAGGATCCCTTCGCGGGCCTGGGCGGCCTCTCCATGTTCCTCGTCCCCACGTACGAAGATCTGCCGGACGGCACGCGCCGGCGCATCGTCACGCTGGATCGGCTCGAGGAGAAGCTCGGCCACCACGGCTCGGTCACCGCCGCGCTCTCCTTCGATCGCGCGCCAGCGGAGCTGGTGGGCAAGCGCGGTGAGGGCTTCAAGTACATGCTGGTGCTCATGAACAACGCCCGCCTCGGGGTGGGCTTCGAGAGCATCGGCATCGCGGAGGCGGCGTACCGGCTGGCCAAGGAGTACGCCGAGGGGCGCCGCTCCATGGGCAAGCCCATCGCGCGCCACGAGATGATCGCGGACTTTCTGGACGAGATGCGCACGGACGTGCAGGCGCTGCGCGCGCTGGCCGTCACCGCCGGACAGCACGAGGAGCTGAGCCGCAAGGCGGATCTGGTGCTGAAGTTCGCCGCGGACGCCGCCTCCCCGGCGGAGCGAGAGAAGCTCCAGCGGGAGCTCAAGCACCACCAACAGCGGGCGCGACGCTACACGCCGCTGCTCAAGTACCTGGCCTCGGAGAAGGCGGTGGAGATCACCCGCCGCGGCATCCAGATCCACGGCGGCGTGGGCTACACGCAAGACTACGGCGCGGAGAAGCTCCTGCGCGACGCCATCGTGATGCCCATCTACGAGGGCACCTCGCAGATCCAGTCGCTGATGGCCATGCGCGACACCCTGATGGGCATCATCAAGAAGCCGCAGGCCTTCCTCGCGCGCCTGGCCCAGGCGCGCTGGCGCTCGCTGAGCGCGAAAGATCCGCTCGAGCGGCGGCTCGGCAAGATCCAACACTACTCGCTGTCCGCGCAGCAGCACCTGATGACGCGCACCGCGACCGGCAAGCTTCGCGCCCTCGGCGGCGTGCCGATGAGCCAGTGGAAGGAGTCTCTGACCAAAGCTTGGGATCCGAAGAAGGACTTCGCGCTCGCCATGCTCCACGCCGAGCGGCTCACCCGCATCCTCGCGGACGAGGCCATCTCGGAGATCCTCTTCGAGCAGGCGCAGCGCTTCCCAGCGCGGCGCGAGCTGCTCGAGCGCTGGCTCGATCGCGCGGAGCTGCGCAGCAAATCCCTCCACGAGGAGATCACCACCACGGGCGCCCGCCTGCTCGCCTCCCTGCACTCCAGCGAGGCGACCGCGAGCGCCGCGGAGTAGACACCCATGGCCGCCTCTCTGAAACACGCCCTCACCCAAGGTCCGGTGCTCCGAGCCCTCGGCTCCGCCGCCCTCACCAGCCTGCGCCGCGGCAGCGGCGCTTCCCAGAGCCAGGTCACGCTGCCCGGGCCGCTGCTCCGGCAGGAGCTGCCCCCGCGCTCGCCGGAGCTCATCGCAGACTACGTCCGCCACGTCGGGGGGGATCCCACGTGGTACCGCGGGCGAGTGCCCGCGCACCTGTTCCCGCAGTGGGGCTTCCCGCTGGCGGTGCAAGCCATGGCGGGGCTGCCGTACCCGCTGGCGCGCGTGATGAACGCCGGCTGCCGCATCGAGCAGCGGGCGCCGCTGCCCGCGAAGGAGCCGCTGCTCATCCAAGCGCAGCTCAGCACAATCGACGACGACGGGCGGCGCGCCCTCATCACCACCTCCGTCATCACCGGCACGCAGAGCGCGCCGGAGGCGGTGGTGGCGGAGATCCGCGCCTTCGTGCCGCTCGCCAAGCCGGGCGGGGGTAAGGGCGCCAAGACCGGGAAGGCCGGCAAGAGCGGCGAGCACCACGGCGTGCCCCTGGACGCGAAGGAGATCGCCGCGCTGCGCATCCCGGCGCGCGCGGGCCTGGATTTCGCGATGCTCACCGGGGACTTCAACCCCATCCACTGGGTCGCTCCCTACGCGCGCGCCTCCGGCTTCAAGCGCTGTATCCTGCACGGCTTCTCCACGCTGGCGCGCGGCCTCGAGGCGATGAACCGCTCGCTCTTCGCGGGCTCGCCGAGCCAGCTCAAGACCGTCGAGGTGCGCTTCTCTCGTCCCATGCTGCTGCCGGCCGCGCCCTGCGTGTTCGTGAAGGGGGACAAGCTCTGGATCGCCGACGCCCCCGGCGCTGGTCCCTACCTGGAAGGAACGTGGTCATGACCGATGTATTGCTCGAGCTAGGAAAGAACCCGCAGGCGCGCCGGCTCATCAAGTCGCTGGGCCTGCCGCTGCCCTTGCCCCAGCCGCTCGCGCGCGCCAAGGGCCCGCTGCCCGCGCAGCCGCTCGCGGATCGGCGCATCATCGTGGGCGGCACGGGGCTGACGCCGGTGCTCGCTGCCGTCGCGGACACGCTCGCCGCAGCGGGCGCAGAGCCGCTGGTGGCCAAGGCGCTGCAGGCGCCGTTCGTCGCGCCGGGGGAGACCTACGGGCGCCCCCCCTGCGAGCTGACGGAGGGCATGCTGCCCGCCGCCATCGTCTACGACGGCACGGAGCTCGACGACCCCAGCCGGCTGCACGAGCTCTACGCCTTCTTCCAGCCGCTCGTCGCGCGACTCCCACGCGGCGCGCGGGTGCTGGTGCTGGCGCGGCCGCTCGGCGGGCTCACCGCCGCGCACGCCGCGGTGCAGGGTGGTCTCGAGGGCTTCGTACGCAGCCTCGCCAAGGAGCTGGGCAAGAGCGGCTCCACCGCCAACCTGCTCGTCGTGAGCAAGGGCGCCGAGGCGCGCCTCACCGCGCCGCTGCGCTTTCTGCTCTCGCCGCGCTCGGCCTTCATCTCCGCGCAGCCGCTGGTCATCGACACCCGCGCGCGCGAGCTGAAGGAGCCGCCGCTGGTGCGCTCGCTCGAGCGCCAGCGGGCGCTCGTCACCGGCGCGGCGCGCGGCATCGGCTTCGCCACCGCGCACGCGCTGGCGGCCGAGGGCGCCACCGTGGTCTGCCTGGATCGCCCCGCGGACGACGCGGAGACGGCCAAGCTGGCGCGCTCCATCGACGGCACGCCCCTGCTCGTGGACATCACGGACGCCGGGGCACCCAGCGCCATCGCGGCCGCTGGCCCCTTCGACATCGTCGTGCACAACGCCGGCATCACGCGCGACAAGACCCTGGCGCGCATGAAGCCCGAGCAGTGGGACTCGGTCATCGACGTGAACCTCGCCGCGGTGGCGCGCATCCAGGCCGCGCTCGAGGTGAGGGACCATGGCCGCGTCATCTGCCTGTCGTCCATCGCGGGGCTCGCCGGCAACGTGGGGCAGACGGCCTACGCCGCCTCCAAGGCCGGCGTGGCGGGCTACGTGGAGGCGCTCGCCCTGGAAGGCGGCTACGCCAGCCGCGGCATCACGGTCAACGCCATCGCCCCGGGCTTCATCGAGACGCGCCTCACGGCCGCCATCCCGGTCGCCATCCGAGAGGTCGGACGGCGCCTGTCCGCGCTGGGCCAAGGCGGGCTCCCGGAGGACGTGGCCGCCGCCATCACCTTCCTCGCCACGCCCGGAGCGCAGGGCATCACCGGCCGCGTGCTGCGCGTGTGCGGCGGCGCCTTCATCGGAAAGTAAGGGAGCTGAGAGATGAGCCAAGACAGACAAGCGGTCATCGTGGCGGGGGTGCGCACGCCCTTCGTCAAGGCCTTCACTGATTTCACCAAGCTCGACACCATCGCCCTCGGCGCTGCCGCCGTGAGCGGGCTGCTGAAGAAGACGGGGCTCGGCCACGCGGACGTGCAGGCCATGGTGTGGGGCGGCGTCATCCTGCCGAGCGGCGCCCCGAACCTCGCGCGGGAGATCGCGCTGGATCTCAAGCTGGATCCCGCCTGTGAGGGCATGACGGTGACGCGCGCCTGCGCCTCGGGCCTGCAGGCCATCACCACGGCCGCCGCCGCCATCGAGCGCGGGGACATGGACGTGGCCATCGCCGGCGGCAGCGACTCCACGAGCAACGCCGAGATCAAGCTCCCTCAGAAGCTGGTGCACGCCTTCGCGCCGCTGGCGCTCTCGGGCAAGGCCAGCCCGCAGGAGGTGCTCGGCGTGCTGGCGCAGCTCGCGCCCTTCACGGATCTGCTCCCGCAGCGTCCAAAGATCGCCGAGCGCACCACGGGCGAGGTGATGGGAGAGGCGGCCGAGCGCATGGCGCGGCGCAACGAGATCTCACGCGCGGCCCAGGACGAGCTGGCGGCGCGCTCGCACCACCGCGCCGCCGCCGCCATCGCGTCCGGCCGCTTCGACGAGGAGGTCATCCCCGTGCAGACCCCGGAGGGCAAATGGGTCCACGCCGACGGCCTCGTCCGCGCGGACACCAGCGTGGAGAAGCTCGCCAAGCTGCGGCCGGTGTTCGCCAAGGACGGCACGCTCACCGCGGGCAACTCCTCTCCGCTGACGGACGGCGCCGCGGCGGTGCTGCTGATGAGCGCCGGCAAGGCGAAGGCGCTCGGCCTCACGCCGCTCGCGCGGCTCCGCTCCTGGGCGTACGTGGGCGTCGACCCGGCCGATCAGCTCTTGATGGGCCCCGCGCTGGCCATGCCCAAGGCGCTGGCACGCGCCGGCCTGGAGCTCAACGACGTGGACTTCGTGGACATGCACGAGGCCTTCGCGGCGCAGGTGCTCAGCATCCTCAAGATGCTGGGCAGCAAGGCCTTCGCCGAGGCGCGGCTCGGCCGCGCGGAGGCGGTCGGCGAGGTAGACCCGGCGAGGCTCAACGTGCACGGCGGCTCGCTCGCCGTGGGGCACCCCTTCGGGGCCACCGGCGCGCGCATGGTCACCACCATGGCCCATGAGCTCGCGCGCACCGGCAGGCAGACGGCCGTGCTCGGCATCTGTGCGGCCGGCGGGCTCGGCGCTGCGGCCGTGCTCGAGCGCGTCTGAGGGAGGCGCACCGCCCGGGCAGCTCGTCCCTCGGGAGCCAGTGCTAGGCTCCCGAGGGTGCCCACGCTGCTCAACCTGCTGCCCTGGACCTGGGCGCTCTCCCTCGTGGAGGCCGTGTGGTTCATCGGGATGGCGGTGTGGATCTTGCTGGAGAAGCGCTCCCCCACCGCCACGCTGGCGTGGATCTTCGGGCTGGCGTTCTTGCCGCTCGTGGGCATCCCCATCTACCTGTGGCTCGGGCCGCGCCGATTTCAGCGCACCAAGAGCAAGCTGCTGGCGGCGCGCACGGCGGTGGGGCGCACCATGGAGGACCTCGTCGTCGTCCACCAGCTCGGCGAGGTCCAGGCCTCACTGATGCGCCTCGCCACCCGCCTCGACGGGATGCCTCCGATGCACGCCGAGCGCCTACGGCTCTTCAGCGAGGGGGACGCCACCTACGACGCCATCCTCGAGGCCATCCGTGGCGCCCAGCACCACGTCCACCTCGAGTACTACATCTTCCGCGATGACGGCGTGGGGCGCCGCTTCATCGAGGCTCTGTGCGAGCGCGCGGCGGCGGGCGTGCAGGTGCGGCTGCTCTACGACGCGGTGGGCTCCAAGCTCTCGCGCGCCTCCCGCGCCCAGCTCACCCGGGCAGGCGTGAAGCTCGCCGCCTTCAACCCCGCCTTCAGCGGCAAGCTCTCGCAGCGGCTCTACAACTTCCGCACTCACCGCAAGATCGTGGTGGTGGACGGGGTGGTGGGCTTCACCGGCGGCATCAACGTCACCGACGATCACTCGGCCCAGGCGCGCGGCGCGGCGGCGTGGCGAGACACGCACCTGGAAATCGTGGGGGAGGCGGTGCACGGGCTGCAGCGCACCTTCCTAGAGAACTGGCGCTTCGCCTCGGGGGAGAAGAAGCCTCAGCTCGACGCCTACTTCCCTCCGGGGCGCGAGGCCCCACAGCTCGTCCAGATCGTCGCCTCCGGCCCCGATCATCCCGCGCGCGCCATCGAGGCGCTGTACCTGGCCGCCATCGGCGCCGCCACCCAGCGTGTGTGGCTGACCACCCCGTACTTCGTGCCCTCGGAGAGCCTGCTCACCGCGCTCACCACCGCGGGCCTGCGCGGCGTCAACGTGCAGCTCATGCTCCCGGCCAAGACGGACTCCACCATGGTGGACCTCGCGAGCGCCTCGTTTCACGATCCGCTCTTGCGCGCGCGGGTGCGCATCCACCAGTACGGGGGCCGCATGCTGCACGCCAAGACGGCCGTGATCGACGATCTTGCCATCGTGGGCACCGCCAACCTGGACGACCGCTCCTTGAAACTCAACTTCGAGGTGGTGGCCGCGTGCTACGGCGGCCCCATCGTGGAGGAGCTGGCAGCGCTGTTCGAGCGGGACAAGGAGCACGCCCGCCTCAAGCTCATGTTCGAGGACAAGGCGCCGCTGCGCACCCGCCTCGCGCAGTCCTTCGCTCGCCTGTTCGCGCCGCAGCTCTGAGCAGGCGCCACGGTGGGGTGGTCCCCGCCGCTCAGCGCGCGCGTCGCCGCCGCGCGACGAGCAGCCCGGCGAGCGTGAGCACCGCGAGCGTGAGGCCTGAGCTGGCCGTCCCGGCGCCGCTGGCGCGACACGAGCAGCCCGAGTCCTCCCCGCTGCGCTCGGCGCCGCCGTCCGCCGCCTGCCCGCCGCCGTCGCGCGGAGTCGTCCCGGCGTCCGTGCCAGGGTTCGTCCCGCCGTCCGTGCCAGGGTTCGTCCCGCCGTCCGTGCCAGGGTTCGTCCCGCCGTCCGTGCCAGGGTTCGTCCCGCCGTCCGTGCCAGGGTTCGTCCCGCCGTCCGTGTCTCCGCCGCCGCCCACGCGGCGCACCACGAAGACGTTGAACTGCTTGCCGGTGTACTCGGACGGCTCAAACCCTCCGGGTGAGCCGATGGGCTGCGCGGGCGTGAGGCCCGCGAGCGTCACCTCGACCGGGCCGCCCGCGTACACGCCCGTGGCCACCGGCGCCGAGAAGTAGTTCTGGCCGTTACGGATCTCATAGTGATCCCCCGCGCTGAGCACCTGGCTCAGATCGACCTGCGCCGTGTCAGCGTCAGCCCAGTTGTAGACGACGACGTGCGCGCGCCCCGCCTCGTAACGGTTCGGACGCACGAAGACGCGCGTCTCGGTGGGCAGCGCGTGCAGGTAGGTGTTGTTCGGATGATCTTCCGCTCTTACCGTGCCGATGACGTTCTCGTAGAAGGTGTTGCCCCGCATCGTCACCGACGTCCACGGGTGGGAGAAGTTGAGCGAGCCGAGCACGAAGTAGTTGTCCTCGAGGGTGACGTCCTCGTTGGTCGTGTCCCCGTAGCCAAGCTGCGTGCTGCGCGTCCGGTTCGTGGGCGCCCAGCTCATGTTCTCACGCAAGAGGATGCGCCCGGCCGGGGTGTAGCCGCCGATGAGCAGGTCGTCCTTGTGACCGCTGATGGTGGAGAGCACCCCCGCGTTGAAGTAGGCGTTCCCGATGAAGGCGTAGCCCTTGATGCTCCCGCCCTCCGTGTAGGCGTGCCCGCCGAAGCTGTAGCCACCGAAGATGATGTTGTCCTCGTAGGTCTGCGTCCCATCACGGTTCTGCGTGTAGAGGCCGTGGCCGGAGCCGCGGCGCCCTGCGTTGTCCCAGCCGTGGTTGTAGATGAGGCAGCCGTACACCTCTACGTTGGTGGCGCTCGACCAGAAGCCGACCTCCCCGGTGTCGTGCAGGATGAGGTTGATGAACTTGAGGTTCTGGCCGAAGGCAGCGAGGCCCTCCGGGCGCCACTCCTCCTCCGTGGTGGACCAGCGGCTGGGGTCCGAGTTCGTCAGCTCGAAGTCCCGGAAGGTGGTCCAGGCGCCGTTGACGAGCAGCGTGGTGTCGGCGCCGCTGCCGCCCACGCCGTCGATCTGCGCCCACTCTCCAGGGAACGAGCGCACGACGATGGGTGAGCCCGCCGCGCCCCTCAGGCTCGACACGAAGTTGCCGACGTAGGTCCCCTGGTGGAGCCAGAGCGTGTCGCCGGGCGCGACGGCTGCCGGCTGCGCCAGCGCCGTGGCCAGATCCCAGGGCCGCGCGGCGCTCCCATCCCCCGAGGGCTGCCCCGTGGGAGACACGTGATGCTCCGCCGCCAGCGCGGACGCCGCGCTCAGCGCGCACCCGAGCCCTACCACTCCGCCAATCAGTCGTCGCATAGCGCCCTCGTCCTTCCTTTGACCGAGCCCTCAGAGCACGCGCCACCCCGGCTAGGGTGGCCGGGACACCGACACTCTCTAGCCCCGCTCGGAGCGCTGCTGCAAGCCGCGGGAGCGCGGGACCCGCCCCAGCGGCCAGCGCTCGGACCCGGCGCGCCCGACGGCCCTCGCCGAGGCCAGGCGGCGCCGCGCGTCGGGGGTCAACAAATTGGGCCAGGGGCGCAGACTCGTGCGACGCCCCGGCCATGGCCCGAAACCCGCGCTCCGTGACGCTCGCGCTGGCCGGGGTCGCCGTCGGGGTGGCCTGGCTCAGCGGCTGTGGCGAAAAGACTGGCAAGGTCTCGCTCTCCAAGCCCGTGGGGGAGGAGGTCCCCCAGGTGCCGGTGCCGCCGGCGGATGGACCCAAGCTGGGCGCGCTCGCGAACGTCGCCCCCATCTTCGACCGCCCCGCGCCGAACGCCACGCAGATTGGCTACCTGCACGCCGGCGCCAAGATCGCGCGCGCCAGCGAGCCCTACACCACCGAGGGCTGCGAGGGGGGCTGGTACCCCGTGCGCCCCCGCGGCTTCATGTGCGCCGGGGAGAGCGCCACCACCGAGCTCGGGCACCCCACGATGGTGGCGATGGCCCTGGCGCCCAAGCTGGATCAGCCCCTGCCCTACACCTACGCCCGCGTGCGCGCCGAGACGCCGCTCTTCGAGCGAGATCCGGCCAAGGAGAACGCCGTGCGGGAGGTGGGCAGGACCCCCGGCCGCAGCGGGATGGCCATCGTCGGCTCTTGGACGGCGCTCGATCCCGAGGGGAGGATGCAGCGGCTGGCGATGCTGACCAACGGGCGCTTCATCAAGGCGAGCGATCTGGAGGCGGCCACACCCAGCGACTTCAAGGGCGTGGCGCTGACCCCGGAGCAGGGGCTACCCTTCGCCTTCGTCGTCAAGCGAGGTGTCCGCGCGTGGAAGATCGACGACGGGGAGCCGGACAAGCTCGGCGAGCTCGGCTATCACGACGCGGTCGCGCTGACGGGGAAGTACCGGGAGATCGAGGGGCTGCGCTACTGGGCCACCAGCGACGGCAGGTACTTGCGCCACCGCGACGTGACGGTCGTCCGGAGGCGCAGCATCTGGCCGGATTTTGCCACGGGGCAGGCCAAGTGGATCGACGTCAGCGTGGTCACCGGCACGCTCACCCTGTACGAGGGGCGCACGCCGGTGTTCGTCACCCTGGTGAGCACGGGCCGAGACCGCCTGGGCGATCCGAAGACCACCGCCTCCACCGCGCTCGGCGCCTTCCAGATCACCGGCAAGCACCTCACGGCGCTCGGCTCCGATCCCAAGGTCATCGGCGACGGCGTGCAGATCTACGACGCGCCCTGGGCGCTCGAGCTGTCCTCGGGGCAGATGCTCCACGGCGCCTACTGGCACTCGCGCTTCGGCATCGAGAACGGCCCCGGCCACGTGCAGCTCTCCCCCGCCGACGCGCAGCGCGTGTTTCAGTGGGTGGACGCGGCCGTGCCGGAGGGCTGGCACGGCATCAACCAGCTCCCGAGCGACGCGCCGCCCGTCACGGTGCTGATCCGTAAGTAGCGCGCGCCGAGCTCAGGCGAGCCGCGGCGGCGCCGCGCGCAGCGGCTGCCGCCCGGGCGGCGCCTCCAGCAGCGCGCGCGAGAGGTAGGGCATGGCCAGCGGCAGCAGATCGATGTCCGGATCGAGCTGCTTGCCGAGCCCCTCCGCGACCAGCATGGCGATGTTCACGACGGTGAAGACGGGGTCGATCTGCACGCGGTGCTTGCGCAGCACGTTCATCATCCCGCCCACGGCCTCGCTCACCTCCACCTCCTTGAGCGTCTTGCCTTGGAGCGCGCCGATGCGCTCGGCCACGTCCCGCTCGAAGCCGGCGTAGTCCTTCGTGCCGACGTAGGGCGCGTAGCCGTAGAACAGCCGCGCTGCCTCGAGGCCGTCCCCCTGTGCCAGCGCCATGAAGGTGGACACCCAGGGGCGCAGCATGTCCGGCGCTATCTCCGTCACCATCCCCAGGTCGATGAGGATGACGCGCCCGTCCTCGGTGAGGATGATGTTGCCGGGGTGCAGATCTGCGTGAACGAAGGCGTCCTGGAACACCATCTTCAAGATGCACTCCGCGCCCAGGCGCGCGAGCCGCTTGCGGTCGCCGCCCACCTTCTCCGGCTCGGTGGCCTTCACGCCCTGCACGAACTGCATCGCGAGCACGCGCTCCGTGCACAGCTCCTCCACGAGGAAGGGCACGCCGATCTCCGGGAGCTCCGCGAAGTTGCGAGCGAAGCGCCGATTGTTGGCGGCCTCTTGCCGGAAATCGAGCTGCCCGCGCAGGCTCTCCCCGAAGCGCTCGAGCGCGCCCGGGAGGCTGAGCATGCGCACGCTGGGGATGAGATCCAGCAGCCTGGCGCCCAGCGCCATCAGCGCGAGATCATCGTCCACGCGCCGTGACACCTCCGGGCGCTGCACCTTCAGCGCCACCACCTCTCCGGTGTCCAGCGTCGCGCGGTGGACCTGCGCCACGCTGGCCGCGGCGACGGGCTCTGGCTCCACGCGCGCGAGGCGCCGGCGGCGCTCCCCCAGCTCCGCGGCGAGCACCCGCTCCACGTCGCCGAAGGGCGCCGGCGGCACCGCGTCCTGGAGCCGCATGAGCCGGAAGATGAAGGCGGGGGGGAGCAGATCCGGGCGGGTGCTCAAGATTTGCCCCAGCTTGATGAAGGTGGCGCCGAGCCGCTCGAGCAGCCCCGCCAGCACATCACCGCGCAGCCGCATCACCTGGTCGCGCTCCGCGCGCCCCAGCCGTAGCCGCGCCCAGCCGTAGCCGAGCCCGGCGCCCACGACGAGCAGGCCGATGATGAACACGCGCAGCAGCAGGCGAAGGATCCGCACGCTGCGCACGCTAGCCAAGGTCGCCCTCGACTTCACCTCTGCGGCGCGGCACGCTGCCCGTCACCGCGCCCGATGCCTCAGCGCCGCTCGCCCCTGCCCCTGCTGCTGCTCCCGGGCTCGCCAGCAGCCTTCCCCTCGCCCACGCTGGCGCCGGCGGACGGGCTGCTGGCCGTCGGGGGGGATCTGTCCCTGCCGCGTCTGCTCGCGGCCTACGACGCCGGCGTCTTCCCTTGGTACAGCGCGGGGCAGCCGCCGCTCTGGTGGAGCCCGGATCCGCGCTGCGTGATGGACGCAGAGCACCTGCACGTCTCGCGCAGCCTCCGGCGCACGCAGCGCCGCGGCGGCTACCGGCTGACCTGGAACCAAGCCTTCACCGAGGTCCTCCGGGCGTGCGCCACCGAGCACGAGGGCGGCACCTGGATCCTCGACGAGGTGCAGGAGGCCTACACGCTGGCCCACCGCGCCGGGCACGCCCACAGCGCGGAGCTCTGGGTCGACGGGCGGCTCGTGGGCGGGCTCTACGGGGTCCAGCGCGGCGCGCTCTTCGCCGCCGAGAGCATGTTTCATCGGGCGACGGACGCCTCCAAGCTGACGCTGGTGCACGCCCTCGGCGCGCTCTTCGCCGCCGGCATCACGCTCTTCGACGTGCAGTTCATGACGCCCCACCTCGCCTCGCTGGGCGCGTACGAGCTCCCGCGGCGCGAGTACCTCAGGCGCCTCGAGCAGGCGCGGCGGCGCCCGGTGGAGCTCGGGGGGCTGTTCGCGCGGCCGCTCGAGGTGCCCAGGGCGAGCGCCGCGCCGCGCTAGTCGCAGCCGGCGCGCGGGTGCTGCGCCAGCCAGGTGGAGAAGTCTTCGAGCAGCGCGTAGCTCAGCCGCTCGCCGAGCGCCCAGCCGCCGCGCTCCGTGAGGTGGATGAGGTCGCTCCAGGCGAGCCCCGCCGCGGCGAAGCGGACGATGGAGCCATCGCCGCCCATGGCGCCGCGCGTGTCCCAGTAAGCGGCGCCCTGCGCCTTGGCGACGCGCGCCTTCTCCCGGCTGACACGCAGCAGCCGCGGCGCGGAGGTGGTCGGTCGTGCAACGGTGCCGCCCGCGAGGTCCGTCGCGCCGAGCAGCAGGAACTCCACCTCCGGCAGCGCCTCCCGGTGCAGCGCGATGAAGCGCTCGAGCGCGGCGGCGTGCTTGGGCAGATCCGGCTCGAGCGTGCCGGTGAACAGCAGGACGAGCGCCGGCGGCCGCAGCCGCAGGCTCGCCTTGGCGATCTCCGCGTCCCCTTTGACGATGAGCTCCGTGTTGACGCCGCCCACGGCCAGGCAGTCCACCACCACGCCCGGCGTGCTGCGCTCGAGGGCGAAGCCGAGCAGCCGCACGGGGCGCGCTCCCGTCACCACCTCGAGCCGATGCGGTCCGTCCGGCACCTCGAGCACGCGCTGCCCCACGCCGAGCGGCCCCGCCGTCTCCAGCGTCTCCACGGGCTGCCCGTCCACCAGCAGCCGCAGGCTGCCGGAGCCGGGTCGCTGGAGCCAGGTGACGCCAAGCCTGCTGGCGCGGGTGCCCACGGGCGCGCCCTCGGGCGCCGTGGCCACCCAGCTCCGCGCCTGGGGCGAGGTGCTCTGGACCGCGATGCCCGCGTGCCCGTACTGCCGGTCCAGCGTCTGATCCGTGGAGAAATTCATCACGCGCCAGCCGCGCGCGTCCCAGCCGAAGCGCACGTCGCGGTGCAGGTACCAGCTCCAGGGTTGCCCCGCGGCGTGGTAGCCGTGGCCTCCGTCGCCGTAGCGGCGCTGCAGCTGCCGCCGCAGCTCGCCGCTCAGGTGATCGCGCGTGAGGTTGGAGTCTCCGTAGACGGCGAGGCGCAGCGGCTCGGTGGCCTTGCCGCGCGCCAGCCGCGCGAGCGCCGCGTAGAAGCGCCCGAGGGCCCGCTGGCCGTCGATCAAGGGGACGGGCGCCGGGTCACCGGGCAAGCGCCCGAGCTGCGGCAGCTCCACGTCGAGCGGCGCGCAGGCCTCGGCGGGGGGCGCCGCGCTGACCGCCGCGCTGGCGCTCGCTGCCGTGGAGGCGGCGCCGCGCGGTGCCGGCGCGGGGTCTTGCGGCGCCGCGGGAGGCGCCGGCGCGCCACAGCCCTGGAGCAGCGCGCCGACGAGCCCCACGGCGAGCCGTCCGGCGCAGAGTCGGTGCGGCCGCTGGACACGCCGGGTCACGGGCCTCCCCTCGGTGCGCCGCCCGCCGCGCCTACTGCACGAAGATCTTGCCGCCGATCATTTTGTCCATGGCGCACCCGAACCGCAGCTCTCCCGCCTTGGTGGGGGTAAAGCGCACGGTGACCGTCTCGTTGAGCGGCAGCTTCTGGTTGACCGGCGGGTCGTCCACGATGATCTCGGTGGCGCAGGTGGCGTCCGTCTTGCGCGTGATGACGAGCTCCAGCGGCTGGCTCGCCTTCACGGTGATGGTGTCCGGCTCGAAGCCGGCCTCGGTGACGCTCATCACCACGCGCCGAGCGCCCTCGGAGGTCTCCTCCCCCGACAGCACCCCGGGGCGCGTTTGGCATGCGAAGAGCAAGGAGGCAGCAGCGAAGGACAGGGCGAGGCTTCTCATCACGGCGCGATGACTTAGCAGCAACTCCGCCTCCTGTCAGGCCTCGGCCACCAGCCGCAGCTCGTCGGCGGCACGGCGTCGCAGGAGGTTGACCACCCGCACGCGCAGCTCCGGCGCGCGGAAGGGCTTGTCCACGATGTCGTTGACGCCAGCGTCCAGCGCCAGGGACTCCTCCCGGCAGGTGCCGCCCGCGCACAGGAGCAGCACCGGCAGCGCCGCGCGCGCCGGGCTCCGATCTCGCCGGAGCCGGCGGCAAAACTCCGTGGCGCCGAGCCCCCCCACGCCGCTGTCCAGCAAGATGAGGTGCGCCTCATTCTGGCGCAGCCAGTCCATGGCGGTCTCCACGCTGCTCAGCGCGGTGACCTTGACGCCCGCGGTGCCGAGCACACAGCGCAGCATCTGCTGCAGCGCTTGATCGTCGTCGATGACGAGCACCTGGCTCCCTTGCGGCGCGAGCGCCTCACACGACGGCGGGCGGAGCGACGGGGGAATGCTGACGCGCGCTTCGCCGTTGGCGAACTGCAGCAGGGCGTCCCAGTCCCGCTCCACGAAGGACACCGCGACCTCACCGTTGCGCACCACCACGCGCGCCGCGGCGGAGGTCGAGCACTCGCCGACGACGACGCTCGCGAGCACCCAGTCGCCGTCGCGCAGCCCAGCCCACTCCGTGAGCGTCAGCTCCTGCTCGTCACCGTTGGCCTCGAGCTCCTCCATCAAGACGGCGAGCGACGCGTACTCCACACTGACTTCGCGCACGGCGGCGGAGCGTAGCATCACGATCGCGGCCTGCAGCCATTTTGGGCGGGCTCTGGGCGCCGCGCGGCGGCGCGCTCGGCACGCTTTGTGCCTTCTCGGTCCGCCGCGCGACGGCGCTGCTGCGCTCGCGGCGGCTCAGCGGCGTGGCGCACGCGCAGCGCGGCGCCAGAGCGCGGCCATGCCCACGAGGGTGAGCACGCCGAGCCCAAGCAGCGCGCTCGGGCCCCCGAGCGGTGCGCGCCCCGTGGGCTCCACTCGGGCGAGCCAGTGGCCCCGCGGGAACAGCGTCGCGACGGCCCAAGGGGTAGCTCCGAGCAGCCAGTCCGCGGCGAGCCACAGCAGCCGCCCCGTGCTCCCTCCGCCCCAGGACGAGGCCCACGCCAGCCAGACGCAGTAGCAGGGCCCCGCCAGCACGAGGTGGCCCACCAGCCCCGCTGCGTCCACCGCGCGGAGCCCGGCGCCGCTCAGCCACGCCGCGCTCAGCCCACCGAGCGCGGTGAGCAGCCCGACACCGAGCCCGAGCGTCCACGCGAAGCCCAGCGCGGCCTCGCCCGCACCGGCCCCGTGCCGGAGCAGCGGCCAGAGCCCCCGCCGTAGCGGTCCGCCGCCGAGCGCGCGCGTCACCGTGACGGCGCTGAGCGCGGGCAGGGCCCAGCCCAGCCACGCCGCCGTCACGAGCTCGAGCCGCTCGCGGGGGGATCCGACGTCCCGCGCCAAGGCCACCACCACCACCGCGCCCGTGACGAGCACGGCGGCGCCCCAGCCCACCCCCGAGCCGCGCAGGCGCTCGAGGGCGAGCCGCGCGCCGGCGAGCCGGACGGAGCTCACGCGGGCTCCCACTGCACGGAGAGCACGGCGCCGTCGCTCGCCACCGCCGCCTGCGCCAGCGCGAGCGCCAGCTCCGCCAGCGGCGCGCCGGTGAGCACCAGCTCTTCCCCCTCGAGGTGCGGCGACAGCGGCGCCTCCAGCGCCGAGAGCGCCGCCAGCAGCGCCGCCGGCTCGGTGCATCGAACCCGCAGCGCGGTGCGCCCCGCGGTGGCCTCGGCTGACAGCGGCGTCCGAGGCGGCTCGAGCCGCCCCGCCCTCTCGCGCCACGACAGCTCGCCCCAGGGCTCGAGCTCCCGCGGGCTGACGCTGGCGAGCAGGACGCACGCGCCCTCCTCGGCGCGGCGGCGCAAGAGCGCCCTCAGCCGCTCCTGATCCAGGCTCGGGAGGTAGGCGCTCGGCTCCCGCACCGCGACGACGAGCGGCTCCGGCAGGGCGAGCGCGAGCGCGAGCTGGAGACAGCGTCGCTCTCGCGCGTCGAGGTCCGCGGGGCGGCGCTGCGCCCAGGTCGCGAGCCCGAGGCACTCCAGCGCGTCGCGCCCGAGCGCCTCGTGGCCTCGCAGCCGCAGCGCCCCGTCGAGCGCGGCGACGACGCTCGGAGCAGGCAGCGGCTGCTCTTCGAGCCGCACGATCCCGAGCCGCGCGCGCAGCCGCGGCGACACGCTCGGCCGCTCACCGGCCACCACGAGCTCACCGCGCGACGGCACCGAGAGGCCCTCGAGCCAGTCGAACAGTGAGTCCAGACAGCGTGGCGACGCCGTGAGGGGGTGGACGCCCGGCGCGAGCCGAGCGCGCGCGCCCCACCAGCCGCCGCCGCTGACGTCTCGCAGCTCGATCACGGCGCCGCTCCGAGCTGGATGAGCGTGTGGAACAGCGCCTCGACCACCGTGGAGAGGGTGGGCACGCCGGGCCAGGTCGCGCGGAGCAGCTCCGGGACGACGAGCAGCGCGAGCGCCCACGCGCGCGGACGGTGCACGGCGTGGGCGGCGACCCACGCGAGCGCTGCCAGCGCAGCGGCGAAGAGCAGCGTGCCCACCGCGAGCAGCCCGGTGGCTGCGAGTCGCAGCAGCGCACCCCGCGCCGAGCCCGCCGTCAGCGCGCTGAGCGCCAGCGGGAGCAGGGACGGCGCCCACAGCGCCCGCCAGCCGACCGCGAGGCTCGCCAACGACCGCGCGCTCGGCCCCTGGCGCTCGAGCCCGCGCGCCAGCGCCAGCTCCGCGAGGCTGGCCTCGCCGGCGTCGGCTTGCCCGAGCCACGCTGCCACGGAGGCGAGGACGCACGCGCCGCCGAGCCACCAGCCCGCCTTGGCGAGGTTCAGCGCGAGCACGTCCGTCACCTCCCGCCCAGCGCTGGTGCGCGCCAGCCACAGCACCGCGAGAGCCCCCATGAGCGCCGTGCTCCGCCCGCTCCACGTCGCGAGGCGCACCAGGCGGCGGCGCCCGAGCGGCTCCACCAAGACGCCCGCGAGCCGTCGTGTCAGGATGAACGATCGCGCTCTCTCGGATGAAATTGCGACGGCCAAGGGCCCTAGCCTAGCGAAGCCACCCAGGCTTTCGCACCAAAGGCGCACCGGCAGGGGCAAAAACGGGCTAAACTGGGGGGCGCTCGCCGCCCCCTGCCCCTCACCGCCTGCTCGAGGACCCATCATGCGACTACGTCTCTCTACATCGGTTGTGCTGCTCTCCGCCCTCGGGTTCGCGGTCGCCTGCGGTGGAGGTGATGGGGGCGCCGGTGAAGGAGGTGCCGCGGGGTCGGCTGGCTCCGGAGCGGAGGCAGGCTCGGCGGGGGCGAGCGGCACCGCGGGCGCGGGCGGCACTGGCGCCACCGCTGGGACAGGCGGCACCGGCGGCACCGGCGGCACCGGCGGCACCGGCGGCACCGGCGGCACCGGCGGCGCGGTGCCCACCAACTGCCCCCCCGACGCCGATGGCGACGACATCCCCGATCAGTTCGAGGGACGCGACACCCAGCGTGACACCGATGGCGACGGCACTCCGGACTACCTCGACGAGGACAGCGACGACGACGGCGTCCCAGACAAGGTGGAGCGCGGAGACTACCGGGCCATCGGCTGTGACATCCTGCTCGACTCCGACGGCGACGGCACCCCAAACTTCCTCGATCCAGACAGCGACGACAACGGCATCCCCGACGGTGAGGAGCTCTACACCGACGGCGCTCCGTACGATCCGAGCCGCGCGCCGTCCGACGTGGACGGCGACGGCGTCCCGGACTTCATGGATGAAGACGACGACGGAGACACCATCCCAGACCGTGAGGAGCTGCTGAACGGCAAGGCGACGGACACCGACGCTGACGGGATGCCCGATCACCAAGACATCGACGCCGACGGCGACACCATCGGGGACCGCTTCGAGACCTACGCTGACACGGACGGCGACGGCACGCCCAACGCGCGTGATCTCGACAGCGACGCCGACACCATCCCGGACGCCTGCGAGGCCGGCTTCCCGCACGACGTGGACCAGCCGCCAGCCAACTCCGACAACGACAACGCCTACGACGCCTACGACGTGGACTCGGACAACGACGGGCTGCGCGACGGCCTGGAGGATCTCGACCGCAACTGCGCCGTGGACCCAGGGGAGACCGATCGCATCACCGCAGACACGGACGGTGACGGCGCGAACGACCTCATCGAGGTCTCCCTCGGGAGCGACCCCGTCAACCCCTTGGAGACGCCAGGCACCCTGGGCAAGTACTACTTCGTGCTGCCCTACCGCCAGCCGGCCCAGCCGCCGGTGCAAGACGTGGTGCTGCGCACGAACTTCAACAAGGGCGACATCGGCTTCGTGCTGGACACCACGGGCACCATGGGGCCCGCCATCGACAACATCGTCGGCAAGCTCACGGAGATCGTGGACGGCATCCGAGGAGAGTTCAACGAGGCGCGCTTCGGCGTGCTGGGCGTCGCCGATTACCCCGTGACCGGCTACGGCGACGCTACCGATCGCCCCGTGCGGCTACTCAATGACTCCGGCTACCTGACCAACGACGCCAGCGCCTTCCGCGACGCGCTCCTGCCGTACACCACCTCGCTCCAAAACGGCGGGGACGGTCCCGAGGCCCAGCTCGCTGGGCTCTACCGGGCCCTCAGCAACACCCTGCTCACCTGGCCCGGTGGGGTGGGGGGCGGCCAGCTCGCCCCCTTCGCGCCGCCCGGTGGGTACGGCGGGCTCGGGTTTCGCACGGACGCCCTGCCGGTGCTGGTGCTGGTGACGGACGCTGCCTTCCACAACGGGCTCTACGCCGGAGGGACGGCCTTGCACGACACCTACTCCTTCAACTCCGGCGTCGCCTCCGCGCCTCCCACCGCCGTCACGGTCGCCGACGAGATGGTCGCGCGCGGCGCGAAGTTCGTGGGCGTCTCGCTGGACGACGGCGGGCCCTCTCGAACGGTCAAGGACCCGTACCGCGACATGGCGTACCTGGCAGATCGCACCGGGAGCCTCGTCCGGCCCTCGGACGCCTTCGGAGACAGCGTCACGCAGTGTGAGACGGACATCGGCGGCGGGCTGCTGGCCCCGGACGTCCCCGCCACGCCCGTCGGCCAGTACCCTCCCCACCCGCCGCGCTGCCGGATGATCTTCAGCGCCTACAAGAACGGCTCCGGCACCAGTGACAGCATCCTCAAGGGCGTCCGCGCCGTGCTGCGCGGCACGCGCGTCCGCGTGCGCGTCACGGCCACCAGCGTCCAGCCGCCGTACCTCGTGTGCGGCGGGCAGCTCATCGACGCGGTGGACGACTTCGTCGACATCGTGGAGGTGAACGCCACGGGCGGGATCGAAGACCCCATCGACGGCACCAAGTTCTGTGAGACCCTGGACCCCATGACTCAGCTCATCGACGAGTGGGAGGGGGCCCACGGCGTCATCAACCTGCCCGACGGCATCAACGAGACCGCCGCGGGCGTGCGCCCGGGGGACCGCATCTGCTTCAAGGTGACGGCGAAGGTCAACAGCCGCTGCCCACAGAAGAGCGACGTCCAGATCGTGAGGGCCGAGCTCGCGGTGTTCGCCATGGCGGAGAACCAGACCCAAGAAGAAGAGGTCGGCACCCGTCGCGAGGTGTTCTTCGTCATCCCGCCCGTGTTCCAGTGAGGCTCAGGGCGCGGGGTCGCCCTGAGGTGCCAGCCCCCGCGCCTCGGTGGAGAGCGCGAGCCTGCTCCAGAGCGCGCGCGCGGCTGGCTCCGCGGGGTCGAGCTCCAGCGCCCGCGTGAGCAGCAGCGCAGCCTCCTCCGGCCGCTCGAGCGCGAGCGCGGCGGCGGCGCTCCAGGCCAACGCGGTGGGCGTCAGCTCGTCATGACGCTGCACGAGGGGCGCCAGCCGCTCCAGGGCCTGCCGCGGCTGACCCTGCCGGAGCGCCTGACGCGCCGCCAAGAGCTCGAAGGCGGGGTGGCCCGGGAACCGCTCGAGGGCCACGGCGAGCTCCGCGTCGGCCTCGGCGACCCGGCCGAGCCGGAGCAGGCACTCGACGAGGCCCACGCTGCCCTCCGGCTGCTCGGGGGCCGCCTCCATCAGCCGTCGATGCTGTAGCAGCGAGTCGCCGACCAGCCCGACGGCGAACAGCAGGCGCGCGGCGTTGGCGCGCGCCGGGTAAAAGCCAGGGTCGATCTTCAGCGCGTCCCGGTAGTGCCCGAGCGCGCGGCGCGGGTCGCCCTCCCGCTCGGCGAGCACGCCGAGCCCGTGGTGCGGCTGGGCGACGTCCTGGTTGTAGCGCCGCGCGCGCGCTAGCAGCCGGCGCGCACGGGAGAAGTTGCCGCGCTGGAGCTCCACGAGCCCCAGGTTGACGAGCGCGTCCACGAAGCGTGGGTGGTACTCGAGCGCGAGCGAGAGCCGCGCGTCGGCGGTCTCCAGATCACCCGCCGCGAGCGCCTCCGCGCCGGCTTGGTTGAGCTCGAGGGCGCGAGGGGGCAGGGGCGCGGCGCCGACGCAGCCGACCACGAGCAGGGCGGCGAGGACCAGCCACGATCGCCCCCAAGGCCAGGCTCCAGCGTGTGTCATGGGCGGCCTGCTCGGCCGCGCGGGCCATGCGTTGCGCGCCAGCGGCGGCGCCTGAACCCCCGCTCAGCCAGCTCGGGGGTTGCGCCGGAGAGCCTGGGCTAGGATGCTCCGCCCGAGATGTCGACCGAGCGCGAACCGTCCGACGACGCCGAGGCCCGCGAGGCGTCAGGCGAGGCCGAGGCCACCGCCGGCAGGGAGGCCCGCTCGAGCGCAGCGGCGCCACCCGAAGCCGATGACGAGGCAGAGGACCCCACCGCGGAGGAGGAGGACGAGCAAGAGCCCGCCAGCGAGCGCCCCGCACCAGCGCCGCGTCGCAAGAAGAAGCGCGGGCAACGCCGCGCCCCGGCGCCCCCTCCAGAGGTCAGCTTCTTCGATCCGCTCGCCGCCAAGAGCCTCGACGTTCCCTCGAAGCTCACCTTGCGCCTCATCATCGCGCTGACGCTGCTGGTGCTCGGCATGTGGGTCGGCGCCGTCCGCTTCTGCAACGTGCAGGGCGCGCCTCCCAAGCAGCCCCGGCTCGCCACCACCGAGCAGCTCGCTTCCACCCCCAAGGACGCCGCCCTGGAGCTGATGCTGCGCTGGGCCAGCGAAGACGCCGCCAGCGCGCTCGAGCTCGCGAAGGAGCCGCTGGCCAGCCGCCTGGAGAAGGAGCGCGCCGCCTGCGACTCCAACGCGCCCGCCTGCGCCGCGCGCCGGGACGCCCTGGCGGGCAAGGTCACGGCCAGCGCGGTGCTGCTCTCGCAGGAGCCCGCGTCCGCGGTGGTGCGCGTGCACTTGGCGGAGGGCGGGTCACAGCCGGCCGGCGACTACCTGCTCGAGCTGGAACGTGAGGGCCCCATCTGGAAGACCAAGGACGCGCGACCGGACGACGGCAGCTTCGTCGCGCCCCAGCGCGCCCCTGCCCCGAGCGAGGTGGAGCCCGCGCTGCCCTCTCCGGCGCCGAGCGCCTCCGCGGCGCCCTGAGCCGCCCACGTTCAGGCTCAGCGGCGCCGTGCGCCCACGCTCGCGAGCTGCGACTCCAGCGTGGCTTCCCGGAGCGCGCCGACGTTGACGTGTCGCACCACACCGGCGTCGTCGATGACCACCAGCGTCGGCAAGTGCGTCACCTGCCACCGCGCGGCGACGCCGGGATCTGCCAAGACCACCGGATACGGGATGTTCCAAGCCTTGGCGGCCTGAGCGGCCGTGGCGAGCTGCTCATCCACGCTGACCGCTACCCACCGAACCTCCCGCTCCCGCTCGGCGCGCGAGGCGTGCGCCAGCATGGGAGCGGCGCGCTCACACACGCCGCACCAGCTGGCCATGAACTCCACGACGACCGGCTGGCCCCGCCAGGCCGTGAGATCGAAGGGCTGTGAGGCCCCGGCGGCGTCCGCGCGCACGGCGGTGAGCGCGGGCATGCTCTGCTCGGCCTTGGGGCCACCCTTGGGGCCAAACAGGTTGTGCGCCACCCAGAGCCCCAGCACGCCGAAGGCCGCCCAGCGCAGGCCCTTGCGCCAGCTCGGCTCGGCGGGGCGCTGGGGCGACGTGGTGGAGCTAGCCTCCGCGGAGCTCAAACCGTTCTCTTTCATGGTGCGATGACCTTCTTGCCCAGCAGCGCGCCAGCGAGGACGAAGGCGATGAGCACGAGCCCGTGGGCGACGCTGACGTGGAAGAGGTCCGTGGTGGGGCAGACGACGCCCATGGCGGTGCCGCTGGCCAGGCCGCCGATGAGGCCGGCGAGCGCTCCCGAGAGCCTCGGGCTCAGCGGATCGGTCTTACGCCAGAGCCAGAGCGTCCCGAGCGTGGTGAGGCCTCCGAGCACGCTGGCGCCCTGGAAGCACTCGAGCGCGCGCGGACCGGCGGCGGACGTGTACGGTGAATAGGGGCTGACGACCAGCAGCCAAGCTAGAAACAGCGCCGGGACGAGCAGCGCGAGCAGCAGCCGGGCGGCGCGTGAGCCGCGCCGCCCCGGCGGCCGCACGAGCCCCACGAGCAGCACGCCGCCCATCACCACGCTCCACCCGATGACCCCGTAGAGGGCCGACGCGAGCGGGGCGGACTCGACGTGGAGCGTCCAGCGGCTGAGCGCCGTGGGCAGCGCGATGGCGAGGAGGAAGAGCGCCGCCGTCGCCCAGGCTCGCCGCCGCGCCTCCGCCACCGAGCGAGGACGTAAGTCTTCCGCGACGGTCTGGCGGATGCGGGCCGTGACCGCCGCCGGCGGGGCGGGCGGCGGGGCGAAGGGCAGCTCCTGCTCCAGCGGGGCCCGGGACTCCCTCATGAGCCCGCTCGCTGGAACCGCTCGAGCTTGTCGCGGAGCACGGTGTACCCGCGGTGCACCCGGAGCTTGACCGCGGTGGGCGATGCGCCCAAGACCTCCGCCGCCTCCACCAGGGAGAGGCCGGTGATCTTCGTGAGGTGGATGGCCTCGCGGTAGGCCTCGGGGAGCTGCTCGAGCGCCGCCTCCAGCGCCGCGGCAAGCTCGCTGGGGAGCGCCTCCTCGCGCGGCGTGGGCTCCGGCAGGGCCCCGTCGGAGCTCAGGTCTTCCGTGCGCCGCTTGGCAGCGCGGCGCTCATCCAGGAACGAACGCCGCGCGATGGCGAACACCCAAGGCAGGAGCGGCGCACCGCGCAGGTAGCTGCTGCGCGCGCGGTGAACCTTCCCAAAGGTAGTCTGCATGAGGTCTTCGGCGCGCTCGCGGTTTCGGGTCAAACGAAGGAGATAGCCATAGAGCTTGGGAGCCACCCGCCGGTAGAGCTCGTCGAAGGCCTCGAGCTGGCCGCCGACGTAGCGCTCCATCAGCTCCTCCAGGGAGGGCTCCGTGGTCGTGAGGCGTGTGGAAGGGCCCACGGCGCCGACTGTTAGCGAGGACGTGACCCGGCTGCCAGTCGGCGGCCCACACCCTGCCTACGCGCGAGCGCGGCCTCGGGTTTCAGCGCCGCCGAGCGTGAGCGCTCCCTCGCCGCGCAGCGCGCTACAAACCATGACGGCGGCTCGAGCCCGCCACCGCGAGGGTGGGGCGCGAGCCGCCGACGTCCCGGCCGTGGCGCTAGCGCGCTACTGGGTGAAGCTCCGCAGATCCAGCATCTCTTCCACGTCCGGCATGAGCACCAGCTCGACGCGCCGATTGGCTTGGAGGCTGGCGTCGTCCGTCCCCGTCACGGCGGGATCCGTGGAGCCATAGCCTGCCGCGTGCAGGCGCGCCGGATCCAGCCCGCCGCCGCCGTCTTTGTCGTCAGCCGGGGCCGTCAAGTACACCAGCACCTCGCGCGCGCGCATCGCCGAGAGGCCCCAATTGTCCTTGAAGGGGCCGCCCTTGAGCGGCTTGCTGTCCGTGTGCCCCGCGACCTGGAAGTACCGGGCGCGCAGCGACGGATCATTGCGGATGACCTCCGCCACTTGACCCAAGACCCGCACCCCCTCTGGCTTGAGCTTGTCTTGCCCCGACGCGAAGAGCACATCCCCCGGCAGCGAGATGACCATCCGGTTGTTGCGGATGGAGACCTTGAGCCCCATGTCCGTCAGCTTGTTGAGCTTGCTGCGCAGCTCCTCGAAGCGGGCCTTGATGCGCTCGAGCGCGGCGGCGCGCGCCTTGTACTCGTCGAGCGCCTTGTTCAGCTCCTCGAGCCGGGCGCCGAGCTTCTGCTTCTCCGTGCCCGTCTCTTGCAGCTTGAAGCCCATGTCCTCGAGCTGCTTGGTCAGCTCGCCGATCCGCGCCTGGAGCTCCTCGAGCTCTTGCCGGGCCTTGGCGTGCTCTGCCTTCTCCGCGCCGTAGGCGGCGTTGAGCTTCTCATACTTAGCGAGCTGCGCCTGCCACTCGTCCTCGGAGTAACCACAGCCTGCGAGGAGACCGAGTGCCGCGACACTGACGATTAGTTGCTTCTTCAAGAGACCACCTCCAACGCTACCGCCCTGGCGGAGGGCGTCTGCTGGGTTGAAGCCCAGTACCTTTCCTGCCCGCCGGCGCCTCGTCAAGCACAATGCTCGGCGCCGCGCCGGCGCGGCCCGCGCCTCACTGCTCCCGGAATGCCTCCGCCGGCCGTAGCCGCGCCGCGTAGAGCGCGGGCCAGACGGTGGCGATGAGACACACGAGCACCGCGAAGACACCCGTGAAGGCGAACTCCCCACCACGGATGCGCACCGGCAGCGCGGAGATGAAGTACACCTTGGGGTCGAGCGGGATGCCGTGCGTGATGATCCAGCGGCACACCGCGTAGCCGAGGCCGATGCCCACCGCCGCCCCGACGACGCCGATGATCCCGCCCTGGAGCAGGAACGCCAACATGAGATCTTGGTCCGAGGCGCCCATCGCCTTGAGCGTGGCGATCTCACGCTTCTTGTCCAGCACCACCATGATGAGGGTAGCGATGACCGTGAAGGAGGCCACGACGATGATGAGCGCCAGCACGAGGCTCATCAAGATCTGCTGGATGCGCAGCGCGGTGAAGAGGTTGTGGTTGAGCTTCTCCCAGTCGATGACGTTGTAGATGCCGTCATTGAGCCGCCGCTCCACCTCGGCGCCGATGAGCGCCGCCTGCTCCAGATCTTCCACCTTCATCTCGACCCCGGTCACGCTGTCACCGGCGTCCGCGAACGCCTGCGCCTCCCACAGGTCCGTGTACACGAGCTTGGAGTCGTACTGATCGAAGCCGGCGTCGAACACCGCGATGACGCGAAACTGCCGCGCGACGGGCGCGCGGATCACCCCTCGCACCAAGGTGTAGCCGATGGTGGGAGAGGTGACCTGGACGCAGTCCCCCAGCTTGACGCCGAGCATCTGCCGTAGCGAGGTGCCCACCGCGATCCCAGGGAGCTTCTTGACGGCCTCCGGATCACGGCAGGGGTCCGGGTCGAGCTCCGGTGGCAGCTCGTCGTCTTCGGGCAGCTCCCCGGCGAAGCCCCCCTCCGGCTCGATCTCGCCCACGGGGGCGCCCTCCGGGAGCTCGAGCACGGGCTCCTCGGCGTCCGCCGTGCCGCTCGGCAGCGGCTTCGGCTCGAGCTCGGCCTCCCGGATGGCCCTCAGCAGGCTCTTCCTGCCCTCCTCCACGGACGCCGGCTCCGCGGGGGAGGCCGAGCCGGCCGGCACCGACCGCGCGGCGCCGCTCGCGCTCGGCCGCGCGGCGTGATCCTTGTCCACGCCACGCGAGTCGTCGTCGAGCGTCTTGTTGCGTCGCCGCTCGGCGGGCTTGGCACCCGGCGCGCGCAGTCCCTCCAGCGACCCTTCCACGATGTGGCGCGGCAAGTCCAGCACCTCACCGACGTGCTGCGGATCGATCCCCTTGAGCAGCACGCCGGCCGCCGTCCGATCACCATGTGTGACCATCATGGGGTTGATGGTGAACGGCGCGACGCCGATGACGCCCGGGACGCCGCGCATCTGCTCCATCACGTCGCGGTACTCGCGGAAGTCCGCCGTGCGCTTGAGGACGAGCAGGTGCGCGTTGACCCCGACCACCTTCTCGCGAAACTGCGCCCGAAACCCGCCCGTGACGCTCATCACCGTGGCGAGCGCCGCGACGCCCAGCGCCACGCCCAGGACGGCGAAGGCCGTCCCCACCGAGACGAAGGTTCGCTTTTTCGAGCGCAGGTAGCGGAGGGCCAGCTCGAGCGGGAAGCTCACGCGCCCCGGTGTAACGCGAAGCAGCCACTGGCGGCCAGGGCCGTCACCCCGCAAACATGTCGTGGTGGCGTGGCACATCCGCCCGAGCCGTGCCAAAGCAAAGACGTCCTCCGCTCGGCGGAGAGGGCCACGGCGCGAAGCGCGGACCCTTGGCCCCAGTTTTGCTTATAGAGCGCGGCCTCTGGGTCGGCGCTGTCACTGGATGTTCGTTCAGATCTGCTACCGCTACCGACCCCGGGCATCCTCGCATAAGCTTTTTCCTCAGCTCCAGGCGCGCACCCATGACCAGCCAGTATCCACCCCGCCCGTCGGCTCCGCCTGATCCTTCAGAGCCTCGGCTCGACGCCGGCGGGGGGCCCCCACCCGGCCCGCCAGCGGAGGGGCCCTTGCGGCTGAAGAAGGCGACCTTGGTCGCGTCGTCCACCCCGAGCGTCCCGCCCCCCGCGGAGGAGCAGGCGGCCCCCGACCCCTACCTCGGCGCGACCATCGACGGCCGCTACGTCGTCGAGGCGCAGCTGGGCGAAGGTGGGATGGGCGTGGTCTACCGCTGCACCCACAAGATCATCGGCAAGAAGGTGGCCATGAAGGTGCTGCGCGCCGACATGGCGCGGGACCACGAGATCACCGAGCGCTTCCTCAACGAGGCACGGGCGGCGTCCGCCATCGGCAACCCTCACATCATCGACATCAGTGACTTCGGCCAGCTCCCGGACGGCTCCACCTACTTCGTCATGGAGTTCCTGGATGGAATCCCGCTGACCAAGGCGGTGGAGGGGCAGCACGCGCTGCCGCTGGCGCGCTTGCTGAACATCTCGCGTCAGCTCGCCGATGGCCTCGCGGCGGCCCACGACGCCGGCATCGTCCACCGTGACCTCAAGCCGGACAACATCTTCCTCATCAACCGCGGCGCAGAGCGTGACTTCGTGAAGATCCTGGACTTTGGCATCGCCAAGGTCTCCTCCACCGGCGACAAGCTCACGCGCGCCGGCGCGGTGTTCGGCACGCCGCACTACATGTCCCCCGAGCAGGCCGCCGGCGCCCCCATCGATCACCGATGTGACATCTACTCCTTCGGAGTCATCCTCTACGAGCTGTCGAGCGGGCGCCTGCCCTTCGACGCCGACAACTTCATGGGGATCCTCACCCAGCACATGTACAAAGCGCCGGTCCCCATCCGTGCGCTGGTGCCTGCTCCGAACGACGTGCCCCCAGGGCTCGAAGCCATCGTGCTCAAGTGCCTGTCGAAGCGGCCGGAGCAGCGCTACCAGACCATGCGCGATCTGCTCGCGGATCTCGAGCGGCTCCATGGTGGGCTCATCCCCAACGCCGTGCATGAGATGATGGAGCGCTCGAGCGGCTTCAACGTGCCGGCGGACTACTTCGCGTCGGCGCCAGCCTCGGCGGGGGTCGTCCCTGGGCTCCCACGGCCCGGTCGCAGCAAGGTCCCGCTCATCGCCGGCGGCGTGGGCGCCCTCGTGGCGGTGGGCCTCGTGCTGGCCATCTTCGTCAAGTCCGGGTCCAGCGGCGCGGGACAGCAGCCCAGCGCCGTCGCGTCCACACCCAGCGCCGGTACGGCGACGCCCCCGCCCACCACCGCGGGCACCCCCACCACCGCCCAGGGCCCCACGACCACGAGCGTCGCGCTCGCCATCGAGCCGCTCGACGCCCACGTCTTCGAGGGCAGCCGAGATCTCGGCGCGAGTCCCGTCATCCTGGAGGTGCCGGAGGGGCAGACGCTCAGCCTCGAGGTCCGCAAGGACGGCTACGTCAGCCGGACCATCAGCGTGGATGGGTCGAAGCCGCGGCACACCATCAAGCTCGATCCGGAGCCGCAGAAGGGCGGCAAGGGCACGGTGAAGCTGCCGGTCCCCCCCGTGGCCGTCACCGCCCCCGGGACGCCCGCCGTCACTGCGCCGAAGCCGCCGGGCGACAAGCCCAAGACCAAGCCGCCGGGCGGCGGCGACATCATCGAAAACCCCTGGGGCAACTGAGCTCCGGGGATGGCCGCGACGCAGCTCATCGCCCCGCACCAGCTGGTAGACAGGCTCGCCACCCGCGTCCCAGGTCCCGTCCTCGAGCTCTGTCAGCGCTTGGCGGAGCGCGGACATCGCGCCTGGATCGTCGGCGGGTGCGTGCGCGACGAGCTCCTGGCGGCGATGCGCGGCGACGTGGCCGAGGGCGCGCGCGGTGACTGGGACATCGCGACCAGCGCACGGCCCGAGCAGGTGCAGGCGGCGTTCAAGCGCGTCATCCCCACGGGGCTACAGCACGGCACGGTGACCGTGCTGCTGGGCCGCGACAGCTTCGAGGTGACCACGCTGCGCGGCGAGGGGGCCTACACCGACGGCCGGCACCCGGACCAGGTGCGCTACGTGGACGACATCGAGTCGGACTTGGCGCGCCGTGACTTCACGGTCAACGCGATCGCCTACCACCCGCAGACCCGCGCCATCATCGATCCGTTCGACGGGATGGGGGATCTGCGGCGCGGGCTGCTGCGCGCGGTGGGCGTCCCCCAGGAGCGCTTCGCGGAGGACGGCCTGCGCGCCCTGCGCGCGGCGCGCTTCGTCGCCGCGCTCGGGCTGCAGCTCGACCCAGCCACGGCCTCGGCGCTCCGCCCGGCGCTGGACACCTATCGCAAGGTGAGCCCCGAGCGCGTGCGCGACGAGTGGCTCAAGACCATGAAGGCAGCGCGGCCCAGCGCCGCCTTCGAGCTGATGCTCGAGCACGGCATGCTGGAGGTCAGCGCGCCGGAGCTACTGGAGTCGGTGGGCTGTGAGCAGAACCGCTACCACCACTTCGACGTGTGGGGACACGCCATGGCCTGCCTCGACGCCTGCCCACCGGCTCCCGTGCTGCGCGTGGCGGCCCTGCTGCACGACATGGGCAAGCCGCGCACGCGCGACCGGAGCCCCAAGACCGGGGACTACACCTTCTACGACCACGAGCGCGTCGGCGCGGACATGGCGCTCACCCTGCTGCGTCGCCTGCGCTTCTCGGGTGACGAGCAAGGCAAGATCTCCGCGCTCATTCGCCACCACCTCATCTGCTACGACGCGAGCTGGACCGACGCCGCCGTGCGGCGCTTCGTCCAGCGCGTGACCCCGGAGCTGCTCGAGGAGCTGCTGACGCTCAACCGCGCGGACGTGCTCGGTAAGGGGAAGGACGTCAGCGACGAGCTCCGCACCAACGACGAGCTGCGGGCGCGCATCGCCGCCGTGATGAGCCAAGGCGCCGCGCTGACCACCAAGCAGCTCGCCGTCAGCGGGCATGATCTCATGCGAGCGCTGAAGCTCCCGCCCGGGCCCGCCGTCGGCCAGCTCCTCCGCTCGCTGCTGGAGCTGGTCCTGGACGACCCGACGCTCAACCAGCCGGACGCCCTGCTGGAGCGCGCTCTAGCGCTGCAGGCCGATCAGCGCTCCACCGCGCCCAGCTGAGCAGCGACCGCCCCTGGGCTCAGGTGCTGGGGGCGGGCTTGGGCGCGCCGAAGATGCTGGCCGGGCGCTTCTTCTCTCGCTCCTTCTGCGCGCGCTGCTTCTCACTGTACGTGGGAATGACGACGCGCTCGCGCGGCGGCAGCTCCCGACCCTCGATGAGCGCGTCGATCTCCTCGGAGTCCAGGGTCTCTCGCTCGATGAGCCCCTGAGCGAGCCGGTCGAGCGCCGCGCGGTTCTCGGTCAGCACCTGCTTGGCCAGCGCGTGCTGCTGGAAGATGATCCCGCGCACCTCCGCGTCGATCTGCTCCGCGGTGGCCTGGGAGTACTCCTCGCGGCGCGAGGTCATCTCGCGCCCCAAGAACACGTTCTCTTCATTCTCGATGAAGGCGATGGGGCCCAGCTTGTCGCTCATCCCCAGCTCACACACCATGGCGCGCGCGATGCGCGTGGCGCGCTTGATGTCGTCCTGGGCGCCGACGGTGATCTCGTTGAACGCGATCTCCTCCGCGGCGCGGCCGCCGAGCGCCATGGCGATGCGGGCGAGCGCCTGCTGCTTGGTCATGTTGTGGCGGTCTTCCACTGGCAAGAACATGGTGACGCCCAGCGCCGCGCCACGCGGGATGATGGACACCTTGTGGACGCTGTCGTTGCCGGGGACGAGCTTCCCGACGAGGGTGTGCCCCGCCTCGTGCCAGGCCGTGGTGCGCCGCTCCTCTTCGCTCATGACCATGGAGCGGCGCTCGCTGCCCATCATCACTTTGTCCTTGGCCAGCTCGAAATCCACCATGCCCACCGCGTCCTTGTCCTGACGCGCCGCGAGCAAGGCGGCCTCGTTCACGAGGTTCTCCAGGTCCGCCCCGACGAAGCCGGGCGTGCCCGCGGCGAGGATCCGCAGGTCCACGTCGCCCGCGAGCGGCACCTTCTTCGTGTGCACCCCGAGGATGCCCTCCCGACCCCGGATGTCCGGGCGAGGCACGACGATGCGGCGATCGAAGCGGCCGGGGCGCAGGATGGCAGGGTCCAGCACGTCCGGTCGGTTGGTGGCGGCGATGATGATGACGCCCTCGTTGGACTCGAAGCCGTCCATCTCGACCAAGAGCTGGTTGAGGGTCTGCTCACGCTCGTCGTGACCGCCGCCGAGCCCGGCGCCGCGATGCCGCCCCACCGCGTCGATCTCATCGATGAAGATGATGCACGGAGCGTGCTTTTTGCCCTGCTCGAACAGGTCTCTCACGCGGCTGGCGCCGACGCCGACGAACATCTCCACGAAGTCCGAGCCGGAGATGCTGAAGAACGGGACCCCCGCCTCCCCGGCGATGGCGCGCGCCAGCAGCGTCTTTCCGGTGCCGGGCGGCCCCACCATGAGCACGCCCTTGGGGATGCGGCCCCCCAAGCGCTGGAACTTCTTGGGGTCACGCAAGAACGCGATGATCTCCTCGACCTCGTCCTTGGCCTCGTCGATGCCCGCCACGTCCGCGAAGGTGATCTTGTTCTGCGCTTCGCTCAACAAACGGGCGCGGCTCTTGCCAAAGCTCATGGCCTTACCGCCCCCCGCCTGGAGCTGGCGCATGAACAGGTAGAACATGACCAGCAAGAACAGCATCGGCAGCAGGATGGTCAGCGCCGTGGCAAAAAACGGGTTCCCCTCGTCCTTGTCGAAGGTGACCTTCACCCCGGCGTCGATGAGCGTCTGGGCGATGCTGTCGTCCCGCTGGGGTCCGATGCTGAAGCCGCGCTCCGGGGGACCCTTGGACTCCGGGTTGACGATCTGAAAATTATACTCGCGGTCTTTGACCTCGACCGCCTCCACGTGGCGTTGGTCCTTGGGCGCCTTCACCAGCGCGATGAACTCGCTGATGGGCATGCGTTGCTTCTGGGGCCCCTCCGGCTGAAGAAATTGCCAGATTCCCAAGAAGGCGACGATGAGGACGACCCAGAGCAGCAGGGTCTTGTGCGGCTGCTTCACTAATACCTCAAGACGAACGAACGAGAGCGGAAGCCCCATCATGGCACCGACGGCCCCTGCCGTCGATGCGCCTCAGGGCGCTAGGAGCATCACCTAACCACGCCGGCTGGCGCGCGCATCCCCTAAACTTGCCAAAGCTTTTTCCTCGGCGCCGTCGGCGCTGGCCAGCTCCACCACGACGTCTCGCCCCGCCGCGAGCCGGAGCGCACAGCGGCGCTGCCCGCGGCGCTGGGCGCGCTCGAGCTGCCGCTGCTGCGCGCGCGAGAGCAGCAGCTCCTCCCCCGTGGACGTGAGCCAGCGGGGCGCCAGGGGCGGCCCGGCGGCCAAGAGGTCGTCCGCAAGATCACCGAGGTGCTGGACGACGCGGGGGTCGAGCTGCTCGAGCAGCGGCAGCAGCTCCGCGCGGAGCCGTGTCCGCAAGAAGCGCGGGTCCTCGTTGGAGGGATCTCGGGCGTAGGGGATGGCGTGGCGCGCCAGGTGCAGCAGGACGTCCTGCCGCCGGGCTCGGAGCAAGGGCCGGGCGAAATGGCCCTGGCGCGGCGGCAGGACCGCCAGCCCGCGCGGTCCCGCGCCGCGGAGCAGCCGGCTCAAGAGCGTCTCGGCGCGGTCGTCGGCGTGGTGGCCCGTCACCACGATGGCGCCCCCGAGCTGCTGTCGGCGCCGCTCGAGGTGCTCATGGCGCAGGGCGCGGGCGCGCGCTTGGAGGTTGCCCCCGGGCGCGAGCGTCCCGCGGGTCCGCTCGAAGGGGACGTCCCAGCGCCTCGCCAGGTCCTCCGCGAGCGCGAGCTCCTGCCCGGCCTCGGGTCGCAGCCCGTGATCGACCCCGTGGGCGTAGAGCTCGAGGTGGTGACGGTCCCGGCAGCGGGCCAGGGCGTGCAGCAGCGCCATGGAGTCCGGCCCCCCCGAGACCGCCACCAGGAGCCGCTGCCCCTCGAGCTGGCACTCCCCCGCGACCGCGCGCCGGACGAGCGTGGACAGGCTGGGGGCGTGCGAGGCCGTCACGTCAGCGGCGCCGGAGGCCGGGGGCCTGGAGCCGCGCCATCATCAGCCGAGCTCGAAGCTCTTGCAGAAATTCAGCTCCGCGCCCAGGTGGAGTGAGGCCTGACGGTGCTCCTCGGTGGGAAAGCCGAAGGAGCAGCCCCGCGTGGCCGGCTCGAAGTGCTGGCAATCCGTGCAGCTGAAGCGAAAGCTGGTCCGCAGCGCTTCCTCTCGTAGCTGGGGGTCGACGAGCGTGATCACGGCGCGCATTGGAGCAGGGCCCAACCACCGACGGCGCGGAGGTCCGGGGCGCTGGCGCCCGTCACCCAGACGATGGCCACCCTGCCACTGCCCGCTGCCATGGAGGAGTACACGCCGTCGAAGGCGTCGAGCGGGTGCGGGCCGATGGTCCCCACGAAGGTCTGGTGGGTGGTCGGGCTGGTGGGGAGGACGTTGACGGCGCCAGCGAAGCGGAACACCTCCATGGCGCCGGCGCGAGAGCCGAGCACGATGAGGTCACGCCCGACGGTGACGAGATCGCCTCCGGTGAACGTGGCGTCCCCGAACTTGGCGACGCTGCCCAAGCCGCCCGTGGAGTCGACGAGCTGGACCGAGAGCCCGGTGGGCTCGGCCCCGGCGTCGAGGGTCTCCGCGTCCGGGCTGACGGGCTGGAGCACCACCAGGCTGCTCCCGACGACACCGAGCGACTGCCACACGGCCGCGGGGAGGGTCGCCGTGCCGTTCACGTCCCCCGAGCCCGCCGGACCGACGGCGAGCAGCCCTGCGCGCTCCACCTTGGCGAGCTCGCCGCGCACGCTGGAGGTGCCTGCGACCAGCGGCGCGGTGCTCTCTCTCTGCTCGAAGCCGATCCTGATGTTGGCGCCGCCCGCGAAGCGTGCCCCGTCGAGCTCGACGAACCGCGCCGCGGCCGGTGAGAGCCCGACCTTCGCCAAGAAGCCGAAGGACGAGCGTGACTCCGTAGTGGACGGCCCCAGCGCGTGCCGCTGCGCCAGGCTCAGCTCTCCGAAGGCGCCGCCGGCGATGATGTGCAGCGGCTCCGTGGGCTTGCCGTCCGCGCCGAGCGCAGCGAAGCCCACCGTGGCGCCGGAGCGCGCGCACTTGGAGACGCCGACGGCCACGACGCCGCGGCTACCCAGCGACCGGAGCCCCACGCCCCCCGTGTCCGACGGGTTGGCGCAGCTCTCCACGGCGATGTCCGAGGGGGTCCCGAGCTGCCCCGCGAGCGTGAGCGGCATCACGCGGACTCGGTCGATGCCGGTGTTGGTGTCGAGCTCTCGGTACGCCACGAGGAAGCCTCCTCCGTGCGCCGTGATGACGGCGTTGGAGAGCTTCACCTGCGCGGGCCCGGGGGAGGGCAGCAGGCCGCTGGAGACCAGGGACAGCTCACAGCCAACGCCGGCGTCCGGCGGCGGGGCGTCCTCGGGCGCGTCGACCGGCGCGTCCGCTCCCGCGTCCTGAGGCGTGCCCGTGACGCACTTGCCCTCGCGACAGCTGAGGCCCTCGGCGCAACCCGCGCCGGCGTAGAGCGTGGTGCAGCGCTCCGCGTCGCCCGCCGCGAAGTTTGCCACCGAGACGGTGACGCTGCTGCTCTTCTGCAGGTTGGCCTTGGCGCAGCCGAAGCCCACCACGCCGCAGTCGTCCCCTCGCACGAGGACCCCGAAGCCGTAGGTCTTCTTCTCGAGCTCCCCCACCGAGGGGAGGGACTCCGTGGAGCGTACGACGGCGCGATAGATGGCGCGCGAGGTGTCACCGCGCGTGAAGTCCTCGATGCTGGGGCAGCCATCCTCGAAGATGGCGAGCTCCGTGTACGTGGAGGAGTCCCGAAACGAGAGGTTGTCACCACCCGCGGGGC
>WBZO01001296.1_pt1 | contig 40020 bp, 38 predicted proteins | sample 5204261 | NCBI WGS metagenome assembly WBZO01 (sample SAMN12412400, study PRJNA552823) | activated sludge metagenome | isolation source: activated sludge from anammox sidestream of wastewater treatment plant... | place: USA: North Carolina | collected 2017-09
ATGGGCGAGTCCGCGTCCGTTCCATCCGCTTCGACGAGCACCTCACCTGGAAGCGTTACGAGGGTGCTCCGGGGCCGGGGCGCATTCACCCGAGCAGCCTCGTACCGTTGGAGCAACGCGTCGTCCAGCGGGACGGCATGCGAAACGAACCCGGCGATGTGCTCATCTGCCACTGCCCGATCGACGTCAGTGAGCGCCACCGCCGCCTCGGCATTCGTCGTGAACGCGCGCCGACTGAGGTTGGCGGAACCGATCATGAGGTTGCTGCCAGCTGGATGGTCGGCAACGTAGACCTTTGGATGGAAACTTGCGGCTCCAGTTCGCGAGATCCGCACGTCGAATCCGGCAGCTCGGAGCCTTCGCAGCGCGTCAGGCTCCGTGTGCATGAAGTCGAACGATGTGACGAGCTCGCGAGGGATCTGAGTCGAACGCGACCCCAGAGCCTCGTCAATGACCTTCAGGAGCAGCTCAGCCCCGCTGCGCGTGGTGTATGCAACTGTGATGCGGACGCCGACCGTCTCACGGATGAGCAGCTTCTTGAGCGCCATCAGAATGGCCGACGGAGCGATCCGGCTCTGGCTGATCAGTTCCATCGCCGGAAGATATCGCTCCAACCATTTCCTGCCTATCAGCGAGGGACGTCTTCCGCTTACCCGCTGAGCGGGTTAGCATCTGGCGTGCCACGCTCTCAGCGGAATTCGCATTCTTACGCGGTAGGATTCCGCCGCACCCGCGAAGTTAGGTGCCGCAGGAATGCTCACACGGAACATCGAGCGCATCTATCAGAGTCCGCTGCCATCGGCCCGGACTGGCCCGCTGTTCAATGCATTCTCCTATCCGACCAAGATCGATCCTGAAGCGGTCGCCCTCTTCATCGCCACCCACACCGAGCCAGGGGATCGCGTCCTAGATGTCTTCGCGGGAAGCGGTGCAACCGGCTTGGCTGCGAAGCTCTGCGACCGCCCGACACCGCGAATGCGCGAGCTCGCGCTTCGTTTGAACCTCGAGCCAGAGTGGGGACCACGCAACGCAGTGCTCTATGAACTCAGTCCCCTCGGCGCGCTGCTGGGGACGGTGATGTGTGAGCCTCCTCCGGTTGACGATTTCCGCCGCGCGGCCGAAGCCCTCATCGAAGCCGTCGAGCAGTCGGTCGGCTGGATGTACCAATCTGAAGGGCCGGACGGTGCCATGGGCACGCTTCGACATGCGATTTGGTCGGAGGTGGTGTCCACACCATGCTGCAATGCGGAGGTCAGTTTGTGGGAGGCAGCTGTCGAACTCGATCCGGTCGTGTTTCGCAATGACTTGACGTGCCCGCAGTGCAGGCAGGTGGTAGGGGTCAGTGACTGCGAGCGTGTCCTGGACGACGAACCCGATGACCTGACCGGAACCGTTCAGCGGCAACGCAGGCGCGTGCTGGCGCGTGTCTACGGTCGAACCGGAACTCGTACATGGTCGCGCCCGCCTCTTCCCGCCGATCTAGAACTGATCAACCGAGTTCGCGGCACCCAGTGTGCAACCGTGCCAACGGGGGAGATCGACTGGGGAGACCTCCATCGCTCGGGCTATCACGTGGGCATCGAGCGCTATCACCATCTCTATACACCGAGGAATCTCCGTGTCATGGGAGAGTTCTGGCGTGAGACCTCGCGGTTCAAGGGCCGTGTGCGGGATGCACTGCGACTGCTGGTCTTGTCGTACAACGCCACCCACTCGACGCTCTTGACGCGAGTTGTCGCAAAGAAGAACCAACGGGAGCCGGTCGTGACCGGCGCGCAATCGGGAGTGCTCTACATCAGCGGCATTCCGGTCGAGAAGAACATCATCGAGGGCGTTCGCCGGAAGATCTCGACCTTCGCAGCGGCCTTCGAGATGACCGATGGGAGTCGGAGCCGTGTCGAGGTCATCAATGCCTCCAGCACCGACCTGCGACTAGGCACAGGTACGATCGACTACGTCTTTACCGATCCGCCGTTTGGCGACTTCATCCCCTACGCAGAAGTCAATGAGCTGAACGAGGCTTGGCTTGGAGCCAAGACGGATCGCCGAGCGGAAGTCGTCGTGAGCCGAGCTCAGAACAAGGGTGTCCGCGATTATGCGCGGCTCATGACCGAGGTCTTCGCTGAGGTTCGGCGAGTCATGAAGCCGGGAGCGCCACTCACCGTGGTCTTCCATTCGTCGAGCCCATCGGTCTGGCAGGCAGTGATCGACGCCTTCCGTGCGAATCACCTCGATGTGGAGCGGTCCAGCATCCTCGATAAGGTTCAGGCATCGTTCAAGCAGACAGTCTCGGCTGGCGGCACGCGAGACGATGCCTTGTTCCTGCTTCGTGCCGCGACGGATGGCAGTGCGCCTGCACCACTCCCAGAACAGGCAATCCGAGCTTCGGTGGGCGAAAGCTCGCGCCGCCAGTACACGCGCTATGTCTCCGAGTGCGTCCGATCTGGCCAGCCGGTCAAGCTCGCCGCTCGGGAATTCTACGAACTCATCGAGGCCGGCGACATGATCAGCGCCGAGACGCTGTCCGGGAGATGACCGTTAGCGAGCCGCCGGCTGAGGCAGCCCGCCGGAAGCGACTCGGCCAGTTCTTCACTGGTGACCGTCTGTCTTCGCTTCTCGCGGAACTGGCGGCCGCTGGCTCCTGCTCGACGATCGTCGATCCGATGGCTGGCTCAGGGGACATGCTCGTCGCCTCTTTGCGGGCAGGAGCACGACCAACCGTCCTTGCAGCAGTCGAGATCGATCCAAGAGCGGCCCTGCGCGCTCGAGAGCGCCTGGCGGATACCCCGACTGCTCATGTCTCGGTGGGGAATGCGTTTGACCACCGGGCATGGGAGGGACTTCCTGCCGAATGGGATCTCGTCATTACGAATCCTCCATACGTTCGATATCAATCGGGTAGCCGCGGAACCCTGGCAATTCCCGATGCGCGGGACGTCCGGCGAGGCCTGCTCTCACTCCTGGCAGTTGGCCCGCCGAGCGACGGAGACGACGCCAGCGCCTTTCAAGCAGCCGCTCGGGAATACAGCGGCCTAGCTGACTTGGCCGTGCCATCGTGGATTCTGGCCGCATCTCGGGTACGGGTTGGGGGGCGGCTGGCCATCGTGGTGCCGAACACCTGGCTCACGCGAGATTACGCAACGCCGGTTCTCAACTTGCTCCGACAGTTCTTCGAGATCGAGTACGTCGTGGATGACCACGACGCCTCGTGGTTCGAAGACGCCCTGGTGCGAACGTCGCTCGTGGTTGCGAAGCGAATCGACGCCATGAAGGCCAAGACACAATCCACCGGATACCTTCGCGTTCAGATCGCACGAGAGGCAGCCGACCAACGCAGCCTGGTTGGGAAGGCCTTCCCGCGAGCAAAGAACCCCGAGGCCGCGCTGGCTCGGTGGGCGGCACAATTGCGCCGAACTACGTCGACTTCCGCAGAGCGCGTAGGGATTCAAGCAGCGTGGTCCGATGGAACGGACTTGCGACGAGAACGTACACCCGCTCGACCGGCCCGAGTGACCTCGTCTGCAGGGGTAGACGAACTCCGAAGCGCCGTTCACATCCCCGAGGTGCTGAGGACCCTCACAGGTGAGAGCGCGTGGCTCGATTCCACCGTTGGCGATCTGGGATGGAACGTCGGGCAGGGGCTCCGAAGCGGGGCGAACGACTTCTTCTACGTTCGTCTGAACGACGACGGGAGTTGTCGTTCATCACTGCTCCCGAGGCGTGATCTTGAACTGCCCCCGGACGTCCTGCTGCCGGCGATCCGCCAGCAGCGTGACCTACCGGGCACTGGTAGTCGCGTTGTCGACACTCGCTGGAGACTCGTGTGGTTGGCTGACTGGGCCTTGGATGAGGATGCCAAGCGTCATGTCGGAAGCGAACGCAATTGGCGTGTGATGTCCGGGGATCTGGAGTTGCTCGTTCGCACGGCGGCGATGACGCGGCACGCACACTCCGGCGTGCTTCTTCCTGAACTCTCTGCTGTGCGCACGAACGCTAGGGAGTCTGACGGCAAGGCTCGCTTCTGGTATCAGCTGCCGCCCTTGGCACCGCGCCACAGCCCCGATCTGCTGATCGCGCGGGTCAATGGTGCGACACCGCGAGCGTGGCTGAATCCCGAGTGCCGGAAGGTCGTTGACGCGAACTTCTCGTCACTCTGGCCGGTCAGTCCCGATGCTGCCCCCCCACTAGCGGTACTCGCGATCCTCAACAGCGTGTGGGCACGCGCAGCATTCGAGGCTATGGGTACGGTGATGGGGGGTGGAGCACTCAAGCTTGAGGCGAGCCATCTCCGGCGCGTTCCGCTCCCTCGGCTCGACGACAAGTCAATCGCTCGCCTCGAGGGCTTCGGGGCTGAGCTCGTCTCGGCGGACGGCACAGATGCCAAAGACGCCATCGATCACCTTCTGCTCTCGAAGATTCAGCGCGGTAACCCCGAGACACTACGCGGCAGACTGGCTGCCCTACTGGAGAGTCGTCGGGCGGCGAGAACACCACCTTCCCGCACCCGATAGGGCTCCGCTGCACGGCTGGCGGAGTTCTACCGTCACTATGACCAGTCCACAATCCACAGGGCTGTTGATGGAATGTGGATGCTGATGAGTACAAGCGCGTGCGCGAATGGGCGTTCTATTCTGTAGACTGGCAGCAACTCCCCAGGCACCGAGGAGGTGCGCGGGATGCTGCGGCATCGGACCCTGAGCCAAACCAAGTTCGTGCAGGCGGTCGGCCTCGATTGCCTCGCCGCTTACGCCTCTTCGCGCAGCCTCGACTCGCCGCAGTCTCTGACCGACGACGAGATTGATCGCTGGCTGTCCGCCCTCGCGGAATCGACCCGCTTGGAGGTGAACGAAGACTGGTCGAGCGTCAACGACGTCGCCGACCACGCCGTCGACGCCCTCGATTTGGCGTACCGCCGCTCGTCGCTCACTCCGGATGACACCGCTCCCCGCGAACGCCTAGCGATGACGCTCTTCCTCGAGGACCCCGAGTCGTTCGACGTGGCGGCCGACCTCTACAGCTGGCGCGACGCGACGACTCGGATGTCCCACTTCCGATTGACGCCGCACCCGGACGCGCCACTCCCCGACACCGAGAAATTCAAGGCCGCGGTGTCGGAGCACTTTCGCCAGACGATGCGCACTCCGGACTGTGATACGCGCCTGTATGAGGAGGCAGGAGTCTGGATCGTCCTCGTCACGCATGGCGACTACCAGGAGACAAAGTCCCATTGGGAAGCCGGGAGCACGCGCCTCGTCTTCTTGCGCCCCCCTCGACAGGACGTTCTCCAGTTCAACCCAGTGAGCGGCGTGTTCTCGCTGCGCATGGACGGCCTGCCGAAGAGCGAGGATCAGCAGCTCTACCTCTCGGCCTTCAGCGAGCACTGCCTCGGCGTCCCCGCCAAGCCAATTGCTGAGCTGGAGACCACGATCTCCCTCGAACCAATCCGAACTGACCGGTTCATCTACACCGGCAACGAGCACATCGAGTGGGTGCGGCTTGTGGCGGCCGACCTGCGCTTTCCGTCCTACCGGACGACATCGGTGATCCGCGCAGACGAAGTGCGCCACGCACTCAAGGATCGGTTCAACGGGGCCCGCATCTCGGACGCAGAGCTGTTGAGCTCCGCGAAGTTGCACTTCAAGTTGCGCGGGCAGAGGGGTAGGCCCCGCGCCGTGACGCTCACACCCCCGGCGCGTACCGAGATCTCGCGCAACGCTGCCGTCATCGAGGCGTACCTCCGCGAGCAGGGGGTGCTGCTTGCGTAGGCTGTCGCCCGCGGAAGTCCTAGTGCGCCTGGCGGCCGATCCGCGCGCATCCTTCTCTCTGTCTGCGTTCGACGCTGCCGACGTCGCGCTACTCCGCCCCTTAGCGGTCTTCCGCCCCGAGCCTCGTGAAGGCGACGGCATCGACTGTCCGACTCCTACGGGTGCTGGATGCCTGCGGGTCGTCGGGAAGATCGGCGGCGAACTGATGGCGATCTGCCCGTGCGAGGCACACGAAGCGCCGATGCGCCTGGACACCCTCGAACTCACCGCGTTCCAGATCGACATCGGCCTCTTCGCGCGAGCGCTGGCACTAACCTTCGGTGTGAGTGGTGCGACAGCACCGGTCAGCGAGCGCTGCTGGTACCTCGGACAAGCGACGGTGGACGGTCGGCGCGTAGGACTGGTACTCGGCCTGTTCGACGAACGCCACGCACTGAACGAGCTCCGCGCGCTCCCGGGAGTCCTGCCCGACGGAGGGCACGAGATCCTCTGCGTCACCCCGACCTATGCCCCACCGCCTGAAGTCGAGCGCCACCTGGCAGCAATCCACGTCCGGACTATGCGCCTGGACAGCTTCGAACCGAAGGACTCAATCGCGGATCTCATGCGGCCGGCCACGCAGATGGTCCCGCTAGTCGCGCTGACCGACGTTCAGGAGCAGGAGTTCAGAGCAGCTGCATTCCAGTGCAGGTGGCCGATCGTCATCTTCGGCCAGACTGCGAAGGGCGGCCTCAACGTCATCGAGATCGACGGCGACGAACGTCGGTTGGGTCGCGCCACCTTCCCGCTGTTCATGCGTCTGGTCACCGGGCTCTTCGAGACCGAGAACGGGTTCGTCCCCGTAGGACGCTTCCGCGGAGGTGGCGGGCTGGCCGACGAGGGGTACTACAAGTCCGAGAGCGCCTACCAGGCGCTGAACCAGCTACGCATGGCCTTGGGCGACGAGTTCCGGGAGCTAGTCGAGGTTGGCGACCAGATGGTGCGGCTCTCGACTCATCGCGCGTATGTGCGCGTGGATTGCGACGTGCTCGCGCAGCACCGAGACGATCGCATCAGGGAACTCGCCAAGCGGATTAGTCTGGCAGCGACCGGTGAGGGGGTGCGTACGTGAGTGGCCTGTTCCTTGCCAGGAGCAACAGCAGAACCGATGCGCCGTACATCGTCACAGAGGCCTACACCGGCGTGAGCGATGGACGGCTCTACCGGCTTCGGCCATCGACGCGACGACCTGTCCGCGTATCGATCGAGTCCACCGACGAGCAGACCGCGCCAAGCGGGGATGGACGCTGGATTCGCTACGACGTCCGTGAGCTGGACGAGGGCATCTACGTTGCCGAGAGCATCGGCCCAGATGGAGTGCCGATCGAGACGTTCTTCTTGGTCGAAGGTGGGGAGGTCCGCAGGGACTTCGGCTCGGACGAGAAGCGAGCGGAGAGGGAACTCCGCCGGCGTCGGTGATCGAGAGTCGGTTGTGTGCTCAGACGACGTCGACGTTGAGATAGCGGAACTCGCCGCGCGGAACGCCGAGGTTCGAGTACGGCTGCCAGTGACACCGGTACTCGCGGACGAGGTTGAGGACCCGCTGGCGAGTCGCCGTCGTGCCTACTCCGGCATGCTCTGCCCAGGCCAACTCGCCGAGTAGCGTCCGACCCTCGTGCAGTCGGAATGCTGCATCCACTGTTCCCGGTCGGGGGAGGCTCCAATAGCCCTGGTCGTTGGTCAGGGCAACGACGAAGCCTCTGTTAGCGAGGCCCGCCGTGACCGCTCGCTCGACGCGCTCCAGATCCTTGATGAAGTCGTACCGGCTGATGTCCTGCGCAGCCTGGTTCGCGAGCGTGTACAGCTCGTCGCCGTGCCGCACGCTCAGGGCGCGCGTCCAGTACTTGAGTTCGATGTAGGTCGTGTGCCCGCCATCGCGAATCCACAGGTCTGCGTAGCCGCGCTCTCCGGCGAACGGCAGGCGGTACTCCAGACGGACGGCTGCATCCGGGTTCCGCTCCTGCCAGTGCCATGCCAGTGCGTGTTGGAAGTCAGCCTCCGAATGGAAGACCGGACGATAGCGGGCCAGCGACGCCATGAGCCCGTCGAGGTCCATCATGCCTGCACCTACGAGAAGTCGAATGTGTCCGCGAGCAGGAGGCCATTTCCTTCGCGGGATCGCGCGTCGATGCAGACGACCTCAACCCCACCCGCGTTACGCGCTGCTCTCATGACATCGCCAACGGCTGCGAGGACGACACCATGCCGATCCGGCGAGAGGAAGGCGACCCGGATTCGCTCCGGGCTGAACCTCTCCTGGATGGCGGCCACAACAGCCGGGAGCCCCGGCATCTTCTGGGCCGGCTCAACCTGAACCGCGCTGGCTACGCACCAGCGGCCCTCACGAGTCTTGGCAGCGATCTTCGCCAGGAACTTGTCGACCGACTCTCCCATCTCATGTGGCGACGAAAGACGGAGATAGAGGTTCCGAGACGCTGAAAGGCGATACGTGTCGGGCAGGTTGCGGCCGTCAGGGATACGTCCATCGGTTCCTAGCCGCGGGTCCAAGAACATCGAACGCAACTGCACACTCTTACCCGTGTCAGGGGCACCAGCAACCAGCAGCACTCGTTCGATAGTCGACGACTTGGGCATGTCGGGAGTCTACGTCGTCCGGTATGGAGTGGCCGACCTACGCCGGGTGTTTTCGTCCGAGTACCTGAGTGACGCGGGCCCGCGAAACGCCTGCTCGCTCCGCGAGGTCAGCGCGGTTGGCGACATCCCCGCGCGCCAGCATCGCCGCCCACGCGAGCGCCTGGTCAGCCGTCGTGGCCCGCCCGACGCGCCGACGGAATCTCCCTGACACTGCCCCGCCACACCTGAACCGGTCGACGATGACGGAGTGGGGCACCGCTCCGGGGAGCCACTCCAATCGCCCGCGCAGTCGTTGACGATCCGGGGCCTCCGTCCCGTCCGACGCGCCGCCGGCGTAGATCTCCAACACGATCTGCCGCTCCCCTACCTCGACGCTCCGCAGGAGCAGTTTGAACAGCTCCCTGCGCTCGTGTGGCTTCAGGTGCTCGTAGACCTCGTCCACGCGGCTCAGGGCCTCGCGCACGGCCTCCGCTGAGGCTCCTGACGTCTCCATCCCCGCTGCGCGCGCCGTCGTTCGCCTTCGCGTCTCGCGGATGCTCCCACAACATCCACGGGGGGTCGGTGATCGCAGGCGCAGCTGGATCAGCACTTGCTGCGCAGGTCAAGCACCAAGCGGACTTGGCCTCGCCATCCCACCAGGCCTCCGAGGGCGCTTCGAGCGACGTACCGCAGGCCCCCTCTCACGTGCGGCACGGAGAACGTGGGCGTTGCACCTCGCTGTGTCTACGGGCTTCGCCGGATCGCATCCGCGCTGCGGCGGCCGCGCGGCGGGACGGGGCTTGAGGCCTACGCTCAGGGACATTGCTGAGCGGGTCGTGACAGACTGGATTCTCCACATGCCCGATCGCCACATGCCCGATCGCCGTCCCAATAACCTTCGCCTCGCCTGGGTGGCCGTTGCCGTCATCCCGGTGGCATTCGTGCTGGCGATGGCTGTCGGGGAAGGACTGCAGAGCCTGAGCGGGCATGCGGACGGTGATGTTCCGACCGGCACAGCGCTCCTGATCGGACTACCGGTGACCGCGGTCGCGATGATCCCTGCCTTGCTGGCTGTCCTTTTCGGACGACGCGCCTCCCGCGAGGGGCACCGCTCGGGGCGCTACGCCGTGATCATCGGGGTGGCGGTGATTGCCTACTGGCTCCTGACGCTCATCGCCGGGGCTCTCGATCTCACCTAGCAGTTGACGGGCCCACGAAGGACTGAGAGACGCTGTTGGCAGATGCTGGACCGCGTCCGTCCCATCCTCCAGTGGTGCTGACAGCAAGCCTTACCACTGAGGCCCCCGTTGCATCACGGTCGCTCGGAGCCACGTCAAGCCACGGCGCGCCGCTGAGTGGCGTAGCCGCCTCACGACCCGCTGTCGGCGATGGCCACCACCGGCCACGACGCCATGCGCGAACTCATCGCGGAGACTCAGTCGACAACAACGCGCTGCTCGCGATGTTCGAGTCTTACCGGTCAGGCAGAACGGCGGCGACGGCGCCGGAATCGGCAGGTCGGCCTCCCGGCGTTGTAGGCTCGCGCCCGGATTCGCTGCCAGTGTTCGCAACGGGCGCCGATGCTGCGTTCGGGTACCCCTGCGGGCCGGCAGGCCCTCCGGCTCGTGAGTGACCGCGGCGCATGCCGTCAGGCGGCCGTTGATTGGAGGACCTCATGCCCACCACCGGCATCGGAGCGTGCCCGCTCCGCTCACACGTCGATCCGCGCCTCCTGCGGTTCAGCGCCGGGGCGACTGCGATCGTGCTCGCCGTCGTGCTGCTTCTCGTTGATGTGGCACGCCCATTGAGTCTCGGCTTGCTCGGCACCCAGGTCGCCGTGTTTGCATTCACCGCCCTCGTGAGTTTCCAGTGGTCGTTGTGGGCGCAGATATTCGCGCGCTTCATCTGGCCGCGGCTCGCGGAACCATCCGCTCTGCAGGATGCTCGACCGCCGCGGTTCGCCCAGTTCGTCGGTTTCGTATTCACCACCCTGGGGCTGACGAGCTTCGTCGTCGGCATCGATGCCGCTGGCTTCGGCCTCACCGCGGTCGCGTTCGGGGTGGCAGCCCTCAACGCATCCACCGGGCTCTGCCTGGGCTGCAAGGCCTACCTGCTCATGCGCCGACCCCAGCCCGCCTGAGCCTCGTCGGCCACGATGGGGGGACCGCTCGGCTCAGTGCCAAAACCGCGCGGACGCCATCGTCGCCACCGCGACCATGACCAGGACGGCATCCACCCGGCCGATGAGGCGCATGCGGTCGCTCAGGTCGGCGAGGCGGGCCGACTGTGCGGGTGTGGGCGCACCTCCGTTGGTCTGCTGCATGATGCCGCCGATCTCCCGAGCGCTGGCACCCTGCATCAGCCCGAGGACCACCGCGACCGTGGCGACGAGTGCTCCGGCGCCGATGGCCCATCCCCAGTTGTTCGTGAAGAGGTCGCCAAAACTGTGGCCGGGGGTGCGTGCCACCAGCGTGAAGCCGGACGCCACCGTCAGGATCGCCGACACGGTCATTGCCGGCCCAGCCGTGCCTCCCACGCGGGACATCACCGGCCCCTGTATGGCGGGGCCAAGGCGCGCCAGCACGGGCTCCAGGAACACAGCCAGGAACACCGCCGCGCCCACCCAGAACACCCCCGGCACGATGTGTGCGAGTCGGAGCAGGACTACTTCGTTCACGAGACCCTCCCTTGCATCAACTCCGAACCGGAGTCTGGTCTCACGAGCGGCGGCAGCCCATCCCAGATCAATGGGATTTCCACGCTACAGTTGGCGGCGATGGACACATCGCTCGTCCGTCTGCGCCAACGGATCGCCGCGCTTGCTGAGGAGCACCTCGCAACGTCGGCGGTGCTCGAGCGCGCCCACGCACTCACCCAGCGCGCGCTCCCCAGCGCTCACGCCGTCTGGGCCACCCTCGACCCTGCAACCGGCCTGTTCACCTCCTGCCTGCGATTCGGCCTCGAAGGCTTCCCGGACCGTGAGCACCTCGTCATCGAGAACGAGCTGGAGGCGGAGGACGTGAACCACTTCTCGCAGCTCGCGCGCGGCCCCCGCCACGCGGCCGCGCTCGCACTCGCGACCGGCGGCGAGCCGGAGCGCAGCGCACGGTTCCGTGCGCTCGGCGCGGAGCTGCCGCTGGTGGACGAGCTGCGCATCGCCCTGGTCTCGCGCGGCAACTGCTGGGGCACCGCGACGCTCTACCGCGGGGCCGAGGAGCACCCCTTCACGGAGGCGGACGTCGCGTTCGCGGACACGATCGCGGTGCCGCTGGGAGAGGCGCTCCGGCTCTCCATGGTGCGCGCGCTCGCACAGGCGGCGCCGCAGGAGAGCGACGGGCCGGGCGTGGTCGTCTTGTGCGATGACGGGACGGTCGACTCGGCCACGGAGGGCGCGAGGCGCATGATGCGTCGGCTGCGCCCGGACGGCGGCGTGCCGCCAGCCGTGACCTCCGTGGTCCTGGCCTGCCGCCGGGGAGATGCAAGCGGGTCGCATGTGCGCGCCGAGGATGCATCGGGACGGTGGACGGAGATGCACGCGTCCAGACTGGACGGCAACCGCGTGGCCGTGGTGATGGAAGATGCCCGGGCGCCCGTGCTGGCGAGGATCATCGTGGAGGCGTGCGGGCTCACATCCCGCGAGCGCGAGGTCACGGAGCTCGTCCTGCGGGGCGCGTCCACGAAAGACATCGCATCGGCGCTGACCGTGACGGAATACACCGTCCAGGACCACCTGAAGTCCGTCTTCGACAAGACCGGCGTCCGCAGCCGCCGCGAGCTTGCCGCTCTGCTGAGTGACCGCTACTACCGGGTCGCCCGGGAGCGTGGCGCCCAGCCCGGTCCATACGGCTGGTTCGTCCCGCAGGACCGCCCGGCCTGACGTAGCGCCGCAGGCCTTCATTTCTCACGCCAGTTCTCGCGGTGGGGCTTCCAGTGCCCTCCACTCGGTGGCGCGAAGCCAGTCCACCGGTCTAGGATTTCGCGGATAGTCGTCCTGAAGGTGACGACTTATCCCATCTCGGCCGGCCTCAAGGCCGGCCTCATTGATCCGGGCGGCGTTTGGGCAATCATGGGTTCGCCAACCTCGCAGCCCTGCGAGGGCGGGTTATGCAGCGGAGTAGCATCGTGGTGAGCAGATCACTTCAGCGTCAGGTATCCCGGTTGCGCAGCCACGACACCACCCGGGCTGAGATCGCCCGGGCCGCCATCCGCTCGTTCCTCCGCAACGGATTCGACCACACCACCGTCGACGACATCGCCGCAGCCGCCGGCATCTCCCGGCGGACCTACTTCCGATACTTCGCCAGCAAGGACGAATCGCTGCTCTCCGGCATGCAGGAGCTCGGCATCGCCGTCGCCGAGGCGTTCCGGCGCGTGCCGGCCTCGCAGCCGCCACTCCTCGCGATGCGCGATGCCTTCCTCGAGGTCGAGGGGGCGAACTCCAACGTGCCCGAACGGCAGCGTTCGCTCGGCGCGATGCTCCGCGCGAACCAGCGCGTCCACGGTGCGCTGATGCTGGTGCAGCTCGAGTGGGTCGAGGAGCTCGCCGAGGTCATCGCCAGCCGTCGAGGTGACACGAACGAGCGCCCGACCGACCGGCTGCTCGCGCACATGGCGATGGACGCATGGAACATGGCCGTGGACGCGTGGTTGGAGGACGAGTCGTCCAACCTGCACGACCACGCCGCGCGTGCGTTCGACCGGCTGTTGATCCTCGTCCCGGATGCCGGGGCGGCCGCCGCCTCCTAGGCCAGCGCCCTCCGACCGTCGGTCACCACCGCGACGCCCCGGCGCGGCCCGCGGCTTCGTCGCCAGCCGCGACCAGGCGTCCGTCCGTACTATGCTGGCCGTTCGAGGTCGTCCGACGACGCCCCGGGGCGCGACGGGCCGATCGCCAGCATCGGAGGAACTTCATGGCCGACTTCGAAGCACTCCGGATCACCCAGCAGCCACAACTGCGGAAGCCCGTGCTCATCGCCGGCTTCGCCGGCTGGAATGACGCCGGCGAGGCGGCCAGCAGCGCCGTCCGCTTCATCCAGCGACGCTGGCGCACCGAGACAATCGCCGAGATCGACCCGGAGTACTTCTACGACTTCACTCAGATGCGCCCGCAGGTCCGGCTGAAGGATGGCGAACGCATCGTGGAGTGGCCGCCCAACATCTTCAGCGCCAAGCGGGTGGATCACCTCGAGCGCGACGTCATCCTCCTCTCCGGCGTGGAACCGCACCTCGCCTGGCGGTCGTACGTCGAGGCCATCCTCGAGGTCTGCGAGAAGTTCGACGTTGCGGGCGTCGTGCTCCTCGGCGCGCTGCTGGGCGAGGCGAGCCACGCGAAGCCGGTGCGAGTCAGCGGCTCGGCCACCGCGGAATGGCTGGCCGAGACACTGAGCCTCGGCGAGCGGACACGCAGCACCTACCAGGGCCCCACCGGGATCGTCGGCGTCCTCTCGCAGCTGCTGCGCGAGAAGGGCATCCCCACGGCCTCGCTCTGGGCGAACATCCCGTTCTACGTGCAGCGCACGCCAAACCCGAAGGGATCGCTCGCGCTCCTCGAACGCCTCAACAGTGGGTTCGACCTGCAGCTCACGCTCCACGACCTCGAAGTCTTCGCTGCGCGCTTCGAGGCGCAGGTGGCTGCGGACATCGAGCAGAACCCGGAAATCGCCGAGTACGCACGGCGCGTCGCCGACGCGGCGGACGAACTCGACGAGGACGAAGAGCCCGAAGAGGTCGAAGACACCGGGGACGAGGCCGAGGAGCTGCCGGACGCCGCATCGATGGTCGAGGACCTCGAGCGCTTCCTCCGCGAACAGCGCGGCGGGGACCAGAACTAGCCCTCCGGCCCGACTCCGGCGCCGCCGCGCTGATATCACTCATGAAGTTGAGCGATTGGGGTTGAGCATCGCCGTTCCTCAGGCGTATCCTGTCAGAAAGCACACAGCGTTTGCTTTAAAGCCGGTCCAGCGAGGCCGGAAAGGAACGCCCGGATGGAAACCTCGCGCTCCGGCGCTGAGTCCTTCGTACACCCGCTCCGGCGGCACGATCGAGATTTCCCCTCCCCGATCAGTGGGAGGGTTTTTTGTACCCGGCTCCGGTCCCTCCCCGGCCAGGCGCACCGCCACGCGCAGGACGGCGCGAGATGAACAGCGCGCCCATCCTGGACCCGCAGGCCGTGCGCCGCACCCTGCGCCGGCTCGCTCACGAGATCGTGGAGTCGAACCAGGGCGTGGATGACCTCGTCCTCATCGGCATCCAGCGCGGCGGCGCCGCCATCGCCGCCCGCATCGCCGACGACATCGAGACGATCGAGGGCAGCCGCCCGGGGGTCGGCGCGCTCGACGTGACGCTTCACCGCGACGACCTCGACCGGCGCCACCCGACCCCACAGCCCTCGAGCCTGCCGGACATCGATGGCCGGGTCGTGGTGCTCGTGGACGATGTGCTGATGACCGGGCGCACGATCCGCGCGGCGCTGGACGCGCTCAACGACTTCGGGCGGCCTCGCGTCGTCCGCCTCGCGGTCCTCGTGGACCGCGGCCACCGAGAGCTCCCCATCCGTGCCGACATGGTCGGCAAGAACATCCCGACCTCGCGCGAGGACAACGTCCGCGTGCTCCTGCAGGAGGAGGACGGCCGCGACGCCGTGGTCGTGCTCCCCGGGAGGATGGAGTCATGACCTCAACCGCATCGGCGCCGGCGGACACCGCTGGCCGTCGCCCGGACGGCGCCTGGCGTCACCAGCACATCCTGGACCTGGACGACTTCTCCATCGGCGAGATCGAGACGGTGCTGCACCTCGCGGAGCGCATGCGCGAGGTGCTGGACCGGCGCATCGCCCGCGTCCCCGCGCTCCGCGGCTACACCGTGGTGAACCTGTTCTATGAGCCCTCGACGCGCACGCGCGCCTCATTCGAGCTCGCCGGAAAGGTGCTCGGGGCGGACGTGCTCAGCATCACCGCCAGCACGTCTTCCGTCGTCAAGGGCGAGTCACTCATCGACACCGTCCGCACCCTGCGCGCGATGCGCGCCGACGCCATCGTCATGCGGCACAGCATCTCCGGCGCGCCCTACCTCGCCGCCGCCAACACGGACGCATCGATCATCAACGCGGGCGACGGGTTCCACGCCCATCCGACGCAGGCCCTGCTCGACCTCTACACCATCAAGAGCCGTCTCGGCAGCATCGCCGGGAAGCGCGTGGTGATGATCGGCGACATCAGCCACTCCCGTGTCGCGCGGTCGGACATGTGGGGCCTCACGGCGATGGGCGCGGAGGTGGTCCTCTGTGGCCCTCCCACCCTCCTGCCCCGAGGGCTTCGGGTGCAGGACCGGCCGGCGCACGCCGAGTCCGCCCTCCCCAACGTCCACATCGAGACCGACATCGACCGCGCGATCGAAGGTGCGGACGTGGTGATGGCGCTCCGGCTCCAGAGCGAGCGGCAGCAGGGCGGCCTGCTCCCCTCCCTTCACGAATACGCCCAGCTCTACCAGGTGACCGAGAAGCGGCTGGCCCGGGCGAAGCCCGACCACGTGCTGATGCACCCCGGCCCGAAGAACGAGGGCATCGAGATCGCCGGCTCAGTCGCGGCCGGCCAGCACTCCATCATCGAAGAGCAGGTGACGAACGGCGTGGCGATCCGCATGGCGCTGCTGTACCTGCTCTCCGGCCGCACCGAGCTCCCCGGAGACAGCGAGGCCCGCGCGTGACCACCATCGCGATCCACAACGGCCGCGTCATCGACCCGGCGCTCGGACGGGACGGCATCGCTGACGTCGTGATCGTCGATGGGCGCATCGCCCGCGTCGGTCCGGGCGAGGGCGACGCCGTCATCGATGCCGAGCGCATCGACGCCACGGGTCTCGTCGTCGCGCCCGGCTTCGTCGACCTGCACACGCACCTCCGCGAGCCCGGGTTCGAGGGCAAGGAGACGATCCGCACCGGCACCGAAGCCGGCGCGCGCGGCGGCTACACCACCGTCTGCGCGATGCCGAACACTATGCCGGCGCTCGACAGCCGCGCCGCCATCGAGTCGGTGCTGCGCGAGGCCGAGGTCTCCTCGAAGATCCGCGTGCTCCCGATCGGCGCGATCACCGTCGGCCGCCAGGGCAAGGAGCTGACGCCGCAGGGCGAGCTCCAGGCCGCGGGCGTCGTCGCGCTCTCAGACGACGGTGACGCCGTGGCCGACGCGAGCCTCATGCGCCACGCCCTGGAGTACTCAACGCGGTTCGGTCTCCCGGTCGCACAGCATTGCGAGGACCCGAGCCTCGTCCGCGACGGCCAGATGCACGAGGGGTGGGTCGCGACCCGCCTCGGCCTCCGCGGTCGCCCCGCCAGCGCCGAGGAGACCATGGTCGCGCGTGACATCGCCCTCGCGGAGCTGGTGGGCGCCCACCTCCACATCTGCCACGTCTCCACCGCCGGGTCAGTGGCCCTCATCGCGGCCGCCCGCGAGCGCGGCGCACGCATCACGGCGGAGGTCACCCCGCACCACCTCACCCTCACACACGAGGAGGTCGGGTTCGGCGATGACTACGTGCACATCGGCTACAACACGAACGCGAAGGTGAATCCGCCCCTTCGCGAAGAGGGCGACCTCGAGGCGCTCGCCATCGCTCTCCGCGACGGGATCATCGACGCCATCGCCACCGACCACGCCCCGCACGGCCTGAACGACAAGAACATCGAGTTCGACCTCGCCGCGCCGGGGCTCACGATGCTGGAGACGGCATTCGGCCTCAGCATGCGGCTCGTGCACGCGGGCAAGCTGCGGTTGCCCACACTCATCGAACGGCTGACCATCGGGCCCGTCCGAACCTGGCGCCTCGACGAGATCCCCGGCCTCCAGGGACTCGGAACGCTGGCGCCGGGCGCCCTCGGCGACGTCACCATCCTCGACCCGGACGCGGCCTGGACGGTCGAGCCGGAGGCATTCGCCTCCAAGGGGAAGAACACGCCACTGCGTGGCAAGACGCTCACAGGACGGGTCGTGGCGACGATCGCCAACGGCCGCATCGTCCACGAGACGGAGCGCGTCGTCGCGCTGTAGCGCGTCGCACGCACGGAACGCACGGGAAGGTAGCGAGTGAGCCTGCTCCAGACCTCCACCAGGCCGCCGGCACGCCTCGTACTGGCGGACGGACGGGTGTTCGAGGGTGTCGGCGTCGGCGCCGACGTCCACGCCACGGGCGAGGTGGTCTTCACCACCTCGATGACCGGGTACCAGGAGGCGCTCACCGACCCCTCCTTCCGCGGCCAGATCCTCACCATGACGTTCCCTCTGCAGGGGAACTACGGCACGAACCTGTTCTCGGACGAGAGCGGCGAGGTGCAGGTGCGCGGCTTCGTGGTGCGTGAGATGACGGACCTGCCTTCCCACTGGCAGTCCGTCCAGACGCTCCACGAATACCTGGAGGAACGCGGCATCCCTGGTATCGCGGAGGTGGATACGCGGGCCCTCACCCGTCACCTCCGCACGCGGGGCGTCGTCATGGGCACCATCACGCGCGATGAGACCGCCGAGACCGCCCTTGCCCGGTTGGGCGCCGAGCCGGACTACGCCTCGATCGATTATGTCGCTAGCGTCTCGACCCCCGTCGCCTACGACTTCGAGGACCCACGCGTGCCGATAGGCGTCTCGCCGGACGGCAGCACACCGCACGTCGTCGTGCTGGACCTCGGCGTGAAGCGCAACATCATGCGCATCCTGCGCGCCCGCGGATGCACGGTGACCGCCGTCCCGCACGACACGGACGCCGAGACGATCCTCTCGCTGCGGCCGGATGGCGTGCTGCTCTCGCCCGGCCCGGGCGACCCGATGCTCCTCGACCACGTCGTGACCACGTCGAAGGGGCTGATCGGCAGGACGCCGGTGATGGGCATCTGCCTGGGGCACCAGGTGGTGGGCCGCGCCTTCGGGGCGGACACGTTCAAGCTCAAGTTCGGGCATCGCGGTGCGAACCATCCGGTCATGGACCAGATCACCGGCCGCGTCCATATCACCTCGCAGAACCACGGCTTCGCCGTCGACGGCGACCGGCTCAGCTCGGCGATCCAGGTGTCGCAGGTGCACCTGAACGACGGGACGGTAGAAGGCCTCCAGCACCGCGAGGAGCCCGTCTTTACCATCCAGTACCACTCGGAGGCCTCGCCGGGACCGAACGACACGGAATATCTGTTCGACCGGTTCCTCGAGTCCGTGCGATCCTTGCGAACCGCGTCCTCGGGTCGAGGCGCCTGAGACCATACGGCGTGTAGCGGCGGCGGCGTCTCGCCAGACGCGCGACGCGCACCGGAGAGAGATCCAGGGAGGACCCCATGGCCGTCGAAACCCGTCGCGGCACCAAGAACGACGCCGCGCAGATCGCGGAGATCATCGCGGAGCTGCTCCACGAGCCCACCCCCATCACCTTCGAGCGCGCCCAGACGCCGGAGGAGGTTGAGGCCTGGATGGATCGCCAGGGAGAGGACGGCGCGTTCTTCGTGGTGGAGGAGCGCGGCAAGCTTCTGGGGTTCGCCACCGTGGACTTCAACTCGGCCGAGCCGGAAGCGGCCACCTTCGGCGCGTGGATCCGCTCGCAGAACCGGCGGCAGGGACACGGCACCGCGCTGGCCGAGCACTGCCTGGGCTTCGCCCGGTCCCGCGGCTACAAGCGCATCAAGGCCCGCCTGCCGAAGGACAACGAGGCGGCCCTCTCGTACCTGTCCTCCATCGGCGCGCTGGTACCGCTCTTCAACCCGGGCACCACCTTCGAGCTGCCGATTTACCAGAGCGAAGAGAACGACGAGAACGGGGGCAACGGATGACCTCAGTCGATACCGAGGCGTTCGCCGAGGCCTACGCCGAGCAGCGTGAGCGCGACTGGAACAGCTTCGTCACCGGCTCCGGCCCCCTCCCCGACTTCTGGAGTCTGTGGGAGGAACGCTCCTTCGGCTGGCGAGTGCCGATCGAGTTCCTCCAGCCGCTCGGGCTCGAGTCGCCCGACACGTTCGCCAACCTCGAGCCGCTCCTCGCCGTCCTGCGCGGCATGCCCGAGGTGGACGTCGTCCCGACGGAGTGGCTGCACGCTACCTGGGTCCGCGTCGGGTTCCTCATGTCGACGGACATCATGTGGTCGCAGGTGGAGTCCTTCTACGTGAACGCCGCTCCGCGCCTCCGTCGCATCGAACCGTTCACCCTCAAGCTGAAGGGCGTCTCCGTCGGCGACGGCGAGCGCATCTACCTCGGCGTCGAAGACGCCGGCACGTACCGCGAGGCGCGACGCCTCGCGAAGCTCGGCGTCCCGAAAGTGTGGGAGGTCCTGAAGCAGGACCCGCTCATCGACGCCGGCGGCAATGACTCCTTCGTGCCCGTGGTCGACATCGCCTACTTCACCGGCAAGGGCGAGCGCCAGCGCGTGGTCGACGCCCTGGAGCCGTTCCGGGACCTCGAGGTGGGCGAGATCGCGCTCACACACCTCAAGCTCGCGCGCATTCCGATCCAGCCGCACAGCCACTACGAGATGATCGACGTCGTCGCCGAGATCCCAATGCTGGGGGCGGCACACCGCGGGGGGTACCACAACTGACGACGACCAGTCCTTCCGACTCCGGCGCCCCGGCGCCGGATGCCCCCGCACGCCCCGCTCGCCTCCAGAAGCCAAAGTCCGTCCTCATCATCGGGAGTGGCCCGATCGTGATCGGGCAGGCTGCGGAGTTCGACTATGCCGGTACGCAGGCCTGCAAGGCCATGCGCGAGGAGGGGATCCGCTCGATCCTCGTGAACTCGAACCCGGCCACGATCATGACCGACGAAGGCGTCGCCGACGTCGTCTACATCGAGCCCCTCACCGTGGAGGTCCTCGAGCGGATCATCGCCCGTGAGCGCCCTGAGGCGCTCCTCCCGACGCTGGGCGGTCAGACCGGCCTGAACCTCGCGGTCGAGCTCGCGGAGGCGGGCATCCTGGATCGATACGGCGTCCGCCTCCTCGGGTCGAGCGTCCGAACGATCAAGCTCGCCGAGGACCGCGAGATGTTCCGCGACCTGCTGATAGCGATCGGCGAGCCGGTCCCGCCGAGCGAGGTCGTCGAGTCATGGGAGCAGGCGCAGGCCGCCCTCGAAGTTGTCGGGCTCCCTGCGATCATCCGCCCCGCGTACACGCTCGGGGGCACGGGCGGTGGCGTCGCGCGGACGCTCGAGGACTACGAGCGCATCTGCAAGAGCGGCCTGGCCGCGTCACCCATCCACCAGATCCTCGTCGAGCAGTCACTGCTCGGCTGGAAGGAGCTGGAGTACGAGGTGATGCGCGACGGCAACGACACGTGCATCACCATCTGCAACATGGAGAACCTGGACCCCATGGGGGTGCACACCGGCGACAGCATCGTCGTCGCGCCCTCGCAGACCCTCGCCGACCGCGAGTACCACATGCTCCGGAACAGCGCGCTGAAGATCATCCGCGCGCTAGGCATCGAGGGCGGCTGTAACGTCCAGTTCGCGCTTGCCCCCCGGCCCGACGTCGTCGGATGGGACGGCGCGGAGGACGCCGTCGCCCTGCCGTACCACGTCATCGAGGTGAACCCGCGCGTCTCGCGTTCCTCGGCGCTGGCGTCGAAGGCGACCGGCTACCCGATCGCCCGGGTCGCGGCCAAGATCGCGGTCGGCAAGTACCTGCACGAGATCGAGAACTCGGTCACGCGGCGCACGACGGCGGCGTTCGAGCCTGCCCTTGACTACGTGGTGGTGAAGGTCCCGCGCTGGCCGTTCGACAAGTTCGCCACCGGCGACCGCCAGCTGGGCACGCAGATGAAGGCGACCGGCGAGGTCATGGCGATCGATCGCACCTTCGAGGGCGCCCTGCAGAAGGCGATCCGCTCCCTCGAGTTCGGCCAGCGCTCGATCCTCTGGCAGCACCCCGACTGGGGCGACGAGCCGCCGCTCGGCGCGACCGACGAGCGCATCTGGGCGCTCCTCGCCTCGATCCGCCGCGGGGTCCCGCTCGCCGAGATATCCCGCCGCAGCGGCGTCGATCCGTGGTTCATCGAGCGTCTCGGACGGATCGTCGGGATGGAGCGGCGCCTGCTCGCCGAGGACCTCACCCCGGCGCTGCTGCGCGAGGCGAAGCGCCTCGGCTTCGCCGACCGCGATATCGCGACGCTGGCCGACCGCCTGCCGACGCAGGTGCGGTCGCTCCGCGACGACTGGGACATCCGCCCGGTCTACAAGATGGTCGACACGTGTGCCGCCGAGTTCGACGCGGTGACGCCGTACTTCTACTCGTCGTACGAGCAGGAGAACGAGGCGCCACCCACCGGCCGCCAGGGCATGCTCGTCATCGGCTCGGGGCCGATCCGCATCGGCCAGGGCATCGAGTTCGACTACTGCTCCGTCCGCGCCGCCCGCGCACTGCAGGAGGCCGGCGTCGAGTCGATCATGGCGAACTCCAACCCCGAGACCGTCTCCACCGACTTCGATACCTCCGACCGGCTCTACTTCGAGCCGCTCGACGAGGAATCGATCCGTGACCTGCTGGAGAACGAAGCAGGCGACCAGGGCGAGGCACCGCCCTCGATCGTGCAGTTCGGCGGCCAGACCGCCGTGAACATGGCGCGCCCGCTCCACGACGCCGCCCTCCCGATCGCCGGCTCGTCCGCCGACGCCATCGACATCGCGGAGGACCGAGGGCGCTTCGGCACGCTCCTCGCGGAGCTGGACATCCCGCAGCCGCCGGGTGCCGCCGTCACCACGCTCGAGGACGCCCTCAGCACCGCCCAGGCGATCGGTTACCCCGTCCTCGTGCGCCCCTCGTACGTCCTCGGCGGACGCGCGATGGAGGTCGTCCAGGACGCGAACGAGCTAGTCCGATACTTCGGTGCGGCGCTGGCGGAGAACACCGGCTCCGTGCTGATCGACAAGTTCCTCGTGGGCCCCGAGGTCGAGGTGGACGCGATCTGCGACGGTGAGCGCGTCCTCATCCCCGGCATCATGGAGCACATCGAACGGGCCGGCGTGCACTCGGGCGACTCGATGGCGGTCTACCCGCCGCAGAACCTCACCGACCGACAGCGAGACGCGCTGGTCGACTACACGACGAAGATGGCGCTCGGCCTCGGCGTGCGGGGCCTGATGAACGTGCAGTTCGTCATCGCCCCCGACAGCGACCCGGCCGGCCCCGGGGTGTTCGTGATCGAGGTGAACCCGCGCTCGTCGCGCACCGTCCCCTTCCTCTCGAAGGTCACGGGCGTGCCGATGGTCTCCCTCTCTGTGAACATCATGCTCGGCAAGTCCCTCACCGAGCAGGGCTACGAAGGCGGCCTCTGGCCGGAGCGCCACCTCGTCGCGGTGAAGGCGCCGGTCTTCTCGATGCAGAAGCTGGTGGACGTCGACACGTTCCTGGGCCCGGAGATGAAGTCCACGGGCGAGGTCATGGGTGTCGATCGCACCTTCGAGCCGGCAGTCCGCAAGGCGATGATCGCCTCCGGCCTCGATGTGAAGCCGGGCACGGGCTTCCTCCTGTCGATCTCAAACCAGACGAAGGCGCAGGCCACGCCGCTCATCCGCCTCCTCCACGAGGCCGGCTGCCCCCTGTTCGCCACGGAGGGCACCGCGGCACTGATCCAGCAGCTCGGCATCCCCGTGCACATGGTGACGAAGCGCCTCAGCGAGGGGCACCCGAACGTCGTGGACGTCATCCGCGACGGCACCGTCGGCGCTGTGATCAACACGGTCGAGGGCGGCCGCGCCGAGGTCCGCCGGGACGGGTTCCACATCCGCCGCGCGGCCACCGAGATGCGCATCCCCTGCTTCACCTCGATGGATACGGCCGCGGCGGCGATCAACGCGCTGGCGCAGGCCGGCGACTACGAGGTCGCGCCGCTGATCGAGTACCGGAACGGGCACGGCGCGTGACCACCCCGGGGGGCGTGGAGGCGGTCCTGTTCGACCTCGACGGGACCCTCGTCGACTCGCTGCCGACGATCGCGTCCGCGATGGCCCAGGCCGCGCGGATGCACGGTCTCGAGGCCGACGCCCAGCAGATCGTGCCGCTCATCGGCGCGCCGATGAACATCCTGGTGGAGGAGCTGTTCGGCGTCAGCTCTGACGTGGCGAATGCCGTGAACGAGGACTACCTGCGCCTCTACCACTCGATCCACCTCCCCGAGACGCCGTCGCACGCGGGAGCCACCGAGCTCCTCGATGCGCTTGCCGGGGCCGGAATGCGTCTCGCGATCGTGACCAACAAGCGCGACGAGGGCGCCCGGCTGATGACCCAGCTGATGGGCTGGATCGACCGCTTCGATGTGATCCACGGCCGGGACTCCGGCGCGTCCAAGCCCGACCCGGAGGCGGCGCTGGGCGTCCTCCGCAAGCTGCAGGTGTCACCCTCCGCGGCGGCGTTCGTCGGGGACACGGAGTTCGACATGAACTGCGGGCGTGATGCCGGCCTGGCGGCCGTCATCGGCATCGTCGGATCGCGTGACGAGGACCGCCTCCGCGCGGAGGGCGCCACGCACGTCGTTCGCACGCTCGGCGAGGTCGCGACCGTGCTCCTCGGGGCGGGGGTGTCACGGTGAGGTCATTCGTCGCCGAGGTCACCGAGAGCGAGCGCCTCTACGGCGACACGCATGCCGTCTGGTTCCGCAGCCCCGAACATTTCGCCTCGGCCATGCCAGGCCAGTTCGTCATGGTCTACGCCGGCGAGTCATACGACCCGCTCCTCGGACGCGCGTTCTCCATCTACCGCGTCCGCGAGCGCGCGCACGGCCCCGAGTTCGGGGTGCTGTTCGACGTCGTCGGTCGCGGGACCGACTGGCTCTCGCGCCGCCGTGCCGGAGACGAGGTCCGCATCGTTGGCCCGCTCGGCCACGGCTTCGAGCCGCGCGAGCGCGTCCAGAAGATGCTGCTGGTGGGCGGCGGCATCGGCGTCGCCCCGCTCATCTGGTTCGCCGACACCCTGGTGGCTGAGGGCCGCGAGGTCACGATGGTCCTCGGCGGGCGCTCCGCGGCGCAGATCTACCCGGCGACGCTGCTGCCCTCGGAGGTCGAGCTCGTCGTCACGACCGAGGACGGATCGCAGGGTGAGACCGGCCGCGTGACAGCGCCCTTCGAGCGCCTGCTGCCGTGGTGCGACCAGGCGTTCGCGTGCGGTCCCGAGCGGATGTTCGAGGCACTCTACCAGGTGGCCCGTGACACGGGCACGAACGAGCCCGTACAGGGGCTCCTGGAGGCGCGCATGGCCTGCGGCCTGGGCGTCTGCTACTCGTGCGCGGTCTTCCCCCGCAAGGGGGGCGTTAAGCTGGTATGCCACGACGGTCCGATGTTCGACCTGAGGGATCTTTACGCATGAACCGCTACCTCCAGCTCTCGCTGCTTCCCGTCCCCCTGGGCCTCCTCATCGGCGTGCTCGCCGCGGCCACGATCGTCGACCGCGGTCCGGTCGGCTGGGCGCTGTGCCTGGGCCTCGGACTCATGGGCGGCGCGTTCCTCGCGGCGGTCGCGAGCGGCGACGCGCTGGTCAGCGGCCCTGCGCCGAGGCGCGGCTCCACGAGCGACGCCCCCTGGCTCTCGCCCCCCTCGGAGGACGATGAGTAACCCACACGTTCGCCCGCGTGACATGAGACGAGGCGGCCAGTTGGCCGCCTCGTCTCGTTTGGGTTGGTCGGTGACCTGGTGACCTAGAGGACCTGCTTCACGACCCGGTCGAGCTCTACGTAGTGGTCTGCGAGGGCGCGCATCTCGATCGACGTGCTGCCCGCGAACGCCACCACCTCGACACGCACGCCCTTCTGCTGGACGACCTCGACGGCTCGCGCGAAGTCGGCATCGCCCGAGACGATGCAGATGACGTCCACGCGGTCGGCCATCATCACCATGTCGACGGCCATCTCGACGTCGAAGTTGCCCTTGATCGATCCGTCCGAGAACCGCTTCAGCGGCTTCGTCACGATGCGGTACTCATGTGGCACGAACGGCGCGACGAAGCGCTGCTGCTCCACGGGCTCGCGCGGGTCGTCCGAGACGGGCGAGTAGGCGGTCGCGCGAACGAGGTCGCGCCCCTCGGTCAGCAGGTTCAGCAGGCGGCCCATGTTCAAGGAACCGTCGCCTTCGTAGCCATAGATGAGATTCGGCACATCGACGAAGACGGCGATGCGCGGGCGGTAGCCGCTGCGGACGATCCGCGAACCGAGCTGGTCGATGCCCTCCCGCAGCTCGGCGAGCATCGACTCCTGGCGCGCCAGCGCGCTTCTGAGCGCGTCGAGGTCCCCGTCGGCGGCGGGCGCGGCCGCCTCGCGTCGCGTGCGGGTACGGGGGCGTTCCGGGACCTCGGTCAGCGCCTCCGGCGCCTCGACCTCCTCGTGCTCGGTTTCGGCGCCGGGGGCCTCCTCAGCTCGGGAGCGGCCACGCCCGCCGCGGCGCGTGCGACGCACGCGGGGCTTGTCGTCCTCGACCGGTTCCTCGGGTGCGGCGGAACGACGCGCCCGGGCAGGACGCTCGTCTTCTCCACTTTCCTCGCTGGAACGGCTGGCACGTGTCGAGCGCGACGGCGTGGCCGGGGCGTCCGACGCGCGCCGACGGCCGGCGATCATCGAGTCAAGGCGCCGACGAGGTGCGCTGCCCTCGTCCGAAGCTGCCATGATGGGTTCGGGTGGGGTCACAGGACGCCTGCCTCTCCGGCAAACTGGAGCACGGAGCAGCGGGCGGCTACCTGCTCGGCGAGGTGGATGAACGCCTGGGTCTGCTCCGACTCAGGCTCGGCGATCACGACGGGGACGCCTTCGTCCCCGCCTCGGCGCACGGCCGCGGAGAGCGGGATCTCGCCGAGGAACTCGACTCCCAGGGCCTCGGCCGCCTCGCGCGCACCGCCGCGCCCGAAGATTTCGCTGCTCATGTTCTCGACGATCCCGAAGATCGGGACGCCCAGCCGGTCGAACATCCCGACCGCCTTCGAGGCGTCCTCGATCGAGACCTTCGACGGGGTCGAGACGATCACCACGCCGGCGATGAGCGCCTCCTGGGCCATGCTCATCGACGCGTCCGAGGTACCGGGCGGCAGGTCCACGATCAGGTAGTCGAGCTCGCCCCAGTCGACGTCGTGCATGAGCTGCCGGACCCCGGAGCCGATCATCGGACCGCGCCACACGACCGGCGTGCCGGGAGGCAGGACGAACCCGAGCGACACCGCCTTGATGCCGTGCGCGTCGAGGGCCTTCAGACCCTGCTCGCCGGAGGCGAGGATGCCACCCTCGATGCCGAGCATCGTCGGGATGTTCGGACCGGTGATGTCTGCGTCCAGGAGCCCCACGCGGGCGCCAAGCTTCGCGAGCGTGACTGCGAGGTTCACGGAGACGGTCGACTTGCCGACCCCGCCCTTGTTCGAGGCGACGGCGATCACGTTACGGACGCCCTCGATGGGCCTCGGCCCGCCCTCGCGCATCGTCGAGCGCACCTCGGCGCCCCAGTCGATGTCGATCTCGGTCACGCCGAGGGGCGCGAGCACCGAGCGGACGTCGTGGTCGATCGTCTCGCGCAGCGGACAGGCGGGGGTGGTGAGGACGAGCTCCATGGCGACGCGATCACCGTCCACGGTGAGGTTGCGGACCATGTTGAGCGACACGATGTCCCGGTGGAGCTCCGGGTCGTTGACGGTCTTGAGTGCCGTGAGCACGGCAGCCTGTTCGACCATGAGTGGAAAATCCTTACGTCAAGTAGTCAGCTTAGCGCTCCTCGACGGGACCGGGGCGTTCGGCTCGGGTCGAGGTGGTGGGAACCATCGGGGCGCCTCGTGCGTTATCTGCCTGACACGGGGTGCCTGACGGGTATGTAGGGTCGCGCTGGAGGCGGCCAGAATCGCCCGGCATCCCGAGTATAGGCAGCCGTTTCGCTAGGGCGAAACGGGCGAAGAGAGACACTGTGATGGGGCGTTAACTGCAACTTAGCGAACGACAGCAGTTGCTTAACACCCTCACATTGACCGCTCTCCGCAAAGCCTCGGATGATCGGCAAGCCGGACGTGCAGGTCCGGTGCGGCTACGGACAGCCGCATGGTGCGGAGGCGACGACAGGCTGCACCCTGCGGGGTGTCGTCACCGCAAGAAGGAACTTCGCTCGGATGGCTACTACGAACACGAACAACGTCGAGACCAAGCCGGTCGCCAAGGGGAACTGCGTCCACCACTGGCTGATCGAGACCCCCAACGGCCGTGAGAGCACGGGCGTCTGCAAGCGCTGTGGCGCGACCAAGTCGTTCGCCAACTCGACCGAACAGGTCATGTGGGAGCAGACGAACACCCTGCGCAACGACCTCGCCCGGCCGCAGCGCTCGTCCAAGGTGGACGAGTACTCGCTGGCCGACGAAGCCTAGGCCGCAGTCCTCGGCTGTGAACCGCGAAGGCGGCGCCCCGGCGCCGCCTTCCTGCTTCTGCGCGTCGCCCCCGCCCGGCGGTACGATGGCATCCGCTCACGAGGAGTGTCATGGACCTCTCGGTCGACCTCGCCCCACAGCACAAGACGGAGCTCCGGCTCCGCAATCCGATCCTGACCGCCTCCGGGACGTTCTCCAACGGCCTCGAGATCGCGAAACACTACGACGTCGGCAAGCTCGGCGCGCTGGTCTCGAAGGGCACCACCCTGCGCCCGCGCCGCGGCAACGGCACCCCGCGGACGGTCGAGACCCCCGCCGGGATGATCAACTCGATCGGCTTCCAGAACATCGGCGTGAGCGCCCTCATCAAGACGCTTGCTCCCGTCTGGGAGCGATGGGATGTCCCCGTCATCGTGAACATCATGGGCGAGACGCTGGAGGAGTATGGCGTCCTCGCGGCGCGTCTCGAGGGCGTCCCGGGCGTCGCCGGCCTGGAGGTGAACGTCTCCTGCCCGAACGTGGAGGCGGGTGGCCTCGAGTTCGGCCAGGTTCCGGCGCAGGCGGCGAGCGTGGTGCGCGAGGTCGCCGCGAACTCGACGTTGCCACAGATCGTGAAGCTGACCCCCAACGTCTCCGACATCCGCCCGATCGCGGAGGCGGTGCAGGACGCCGGCGCCCAGGGCATCACCGTGTCGAATACGATCCCGGCGATGGCGATCGACGTCCGTCGCCGCCGCCCCGTGCTCGCAACAGGGTTCGGCGGGCTTTCCGGCCCGGCGGTGAAGCCAGTGGCGCTGCGGAACGTCTACCTCGCGTCGTCGGTCGTCGACATCCCGGTGGTCGCCTCGGGCGGCGCGATGACCGGGACGGACGTGGTGGAGTTCGTCATGGCAGGCGCGACCGCCGTCCAGATCGGCACGGCGACGTTCCTCGACCCGGCCGCACCCTGGCGCATCCTCGACGAGTTCAAGGCGTGGTGCGACGCGGAGGGCGTCACGTGCGTCGACGAGATCCGGGGGGTCGCACGACGGCGCGACTAGCCCGCCCGACTAGCCGAGTGGGCGACTTCGGCGCAATGATGTGACCTGCGACATGGTCGACGGGGCGTAGCTCAGCCTGGCAGAGCGCTGCGTTTGGGACGCAGAGGCCCGCGGTTCGAATCCGCGCGCCCCGACCAATCTTCCCGTCACGGCGCAGACTCCCGCGCCATTGCCAGCAGCTCGGCGTGGAGCCCAACGCTGGCCGCCGCGAGGATCGTGACCGACTCAAGGGTCCACGGCGCTCCGTCGATGTCGGTAACAACGCCGCCCGACTCGGTCACGAGAAGCGTACCCGGCGCTCCGTGAAGCCCTGGGACCTCGAACACGGCGTACGCGGACACGCGTCCGGCGGCCAGATAGGGCAACGCCAACGTGGTCCCGGCGGCGCGGAAGTCCCAGCGGTCCCGGCGGATGATCGCCGCGGCAAGGCGGGCGGCCTGCTCTCGACGGTCCGCCTTCGACTTCGAGTCGTCGAGGACGATTGTCTCGGCGGCCTCGCTGGAAACGAGGCGACGGTGCCGGCCGTCGCCAGTCAGCGCCCACGCTCCGCCGCCGTGCTCCGCGCAGAGCAACTCGCCCGTCGTGGCGTCGCCTACGGCCGCGACAATCACCACACCGTCTTCGACAAGCGCCGCGTTCACGCAGAACATCGGCGTCCCCGCGGCGAAGTTCCGAGTCCCACAGATCGGATCGACCAGCCAGTATGCTCCTCGCTCTGGTAGCTGGCCGCCCCGTTCCTCGCCGATCACGGGCACGCCCGACCGAGCCAGGGCCGCGCGCACGGCGTCCTCAACGGCCACATCGGTCGCAGTCACCACGTCACGCTCGCCCTTGAACGTGATCGCGTCGGCTCCTTCGCGTCTCGTCGCGATCTGGAGCCCGGTGGCCACCGCAGACAGGGCGATCTCTGTCTCAGCCCGGAAGTCTGGCACGCTCGCTCCTCCGTCGTGGCCGAGCATACCCTCGTCACCGAGCCGAGACTTACGCTGCCGGCCGCCTCCGCCGTTCCCCGATCGTCTGCACCACGTCGACCAGCGCAGCCCAAATCTCGCCGTCGGCCGCGTCCGCGTATGCCTCCACCATCCGGGCCAGCGCCTCCTCGACCGTGAGTCCCCCGCCAGCGGGCCGCGACATCCGCAGCCACGCGATGTCGACGAGCGCTGCTGCGAGCAGGCTCAGGCGCTCCGGCGCCGGCCTCGAGAGGCTCTCCCAGTCCTCGCGCACCTGCTGGACGAGGTGTTGCGCGAGGAGCTGGTCGCGGTCACCCTTCGGCGCGTGGAACCGCGTAGCCGCCTCGGCCGCGATCACGAGTCGCAGCTCCGGCAGGCTCTCTGGGGGCAGGTCGACGCGGCCGGCGATCGTCGCCGCCCAGCGCTGGGCGAGTGACAGCGCGTTGAGCTCCTCGGACGTGCCGCCGGCAACGAGCGCCCGGATGAGCGTGTCCGCCAGGCGCGTCCCCCGCCCGCGTAGCGTCCGAGGTTCGCCGGAACCCGTCCGCTCCGTTGCGGTCCGCGTCCGTTGACCGCCGGCGAACTTGGCGTCGTACATCGCCTGGTCCGCTTCGTGCAGCAGGTCCGCCGTGGTTGTCGCGTCCATCGGCGCCGCCGCGATGCCGATGGAGACGCCGATCCGAGTCGGCGCACCCTCGATCTCCCGGTGCGCGTCGACCAGCGCCGCGTGGATCCGGTCGCCGACCGCAATCGCGGCGTCGACGTCGGCGTCCTCCATGACGATGATGAACTCGTCGCCGCCCGTCCGCGCGACGAAGTCCTCCTGGCGACATGAGGAGCGCAACACCTGCGCGACAGTCTGGATCACGCGGTCGCCCACCTCGTGGCCCAGCGTGTCGTTGAACAGCTTCAGGCTGTCCATGTCCACGACCATCAGAGCGGACTGGCCGGCATGCGTGATGCCGCTGCGCAGTTCCGCCAGGCGCTCCTGCAGGTAGCGGTAGTTCGGCAGCTCCGTGAGCAGGTCGTGCTTCGCGCTGTAATCAGCGTGCTCGTACAGCCGCAGTCGCTCGATCGTGACCGCGAGCAGCCCGGCAACCTCGTCAAGCGCTGCGAGTTCACTCGCCCCGTACACCCCCGGCGTATTGGTCACCAGCGCAAACACGGCAGAAGTACGGTTGCCCTGCCGCACCGGGACCACCGCTACCTCGCGCGCCTCGTCGCCGATGAGGCCCCAGTCGAGGTGGGCATAGCGCGCGTCGTCGCGTCGGAACGCCACCGCGGAGCCAGTCTCGATCGGCACGCTCGCGATGGACCTCGCGAGCGGCGCTACGCCCGGGCGTTCATCCGCCTCGGGATAGGTCGCGTAGGGCTGCGCCCACTGCTCCTGGTCATCGAGCAGGAACATCACGGCGCGGTCGAACGGGATCAGCCACCGAACCTCCTCTGAGAACGCGGAGAACGCCTCGCGGAGGTTCACGACAGAGGCCACGATGCGGGCGAGGTTGCTCAGGGCCTGGATGTGGGAGGCACGCTCCGTGGCCTGCTGGTAGAGCGCGGCGCCATCGAGGGCCAGCGAGAGCTGCTCGACGGCCTGCTCGACGATCCGCAGCTGATCCTCCCGGATCAGCCGCGGCACGACCACGATCGCGAGGCCGAGCATCTGGCCCTTCGGTCGCATGGGGACCACCACCGCATACCGGGACTGGATCGGCAGGAACGGCGGCGCGTCGGCGTCGCCGCGACGCCAGAGAAGCGGTGAGCGGAGGGCGAACCAGGGATGGCGCGAGTCGCGGCGCTGGAACGGCGGCGCGTCGATGGGACGGCCGCGCGGGCCGAAGCTCGGGATGTCCTCGACGCCGCCCGTGTCGTCCAGGCGGGGGATGTAGAGCGCCGAGTACGGGAGCAGGCGCTGAAGCGCCGCCGCGAAGCCGTTGTAGAGCCGCTCCACGTCGGCGCCGGACTGCATCGTGCGGGCCACCTCCGCAAGGCCGGTCAGCTCACGGATGCGCCGCTGCTGAACGGCGACGAACTCATCGGCCTGCACGCGCCGGGCAACGATGTCCGTCACGCGCTCCAGCAGCTCGGTCTGCGAAGCCTCCCACTCCGCATCCGACCCCACGCCCACGATGAGGGCACCCGACAGCGACGGTGTTGCCCGGACGGCGGCATCGTCCGAGTGCTCGCGCAGGGACATCGACGGATCGGGCGCCAGGTACCCGCGTGTCGTGAGGATAGGAGCGACCGCCAGGGTCGTGTATCCCGCCGCGGCAAGACGGTCTGAGATCGGCGCCTCGCCACCGAGGCCCAGGACGAGCGGACGCCCGCGGTCGAGCACGATCCGCGTGAGGGAGCGCACCAGCGGCTCGAGCCGCGAGTCGCCTCCGTGCACCGTCGCGCTGCCGGCCACGACGACGTCGCGCGATCCGTCCGGGATCGATACGAGGATCGCGTCCGAGGCGGCTGTCTGGTGGCGCAGCGAGTCGAGCACCGCCGGAAGCGCGCGCTCGCCACGGCCGGAGCCGTTGAGCAGCCTCGTGACCTCGGTGAGGAACTCCTCGCGGGCGGCCTTCTCGATCGCCTCGCGGTAGAGCCGTGCGTTCTCGAGGGCGACACCCATCTCGCGCCCCACCAGGAGCAGCAGGTGACGTCCGTCATCATCGTCACGGAGCGTCCCCGCGCCGATCAGGGCGAACGAGCCCAGGACGCGCCCCTTCGCGACGAGCGGCACGACCTGGTAGGGCTCACCCAGGTCAGGGATGACCTCGGCCTCGGACGCCTGCGTCGAGGACAGCGGGCGGCCCGTCCGGGCCACCTCGAGGAGCAATGCCTCGGGGAGGCGCGGAGCGTGGAGGTCTTCCGGCGCCACGGTGACGAACAGGTCGATGACCTCGGCGCCCCGGGGACGAGTGTACGCCTGCGCCGCGCGCACCCCGAGCAGCCGGGCGACCAGACGCACCGCCCGTTCGAGGGTGCGCGCGTCGTCCATCGGCTCCGCGAGGGCGAACGAGACGGCGTTAATGATCGAGAGGTAGCGGTTGCGCTCGTCGAGCGCATGGCTCTGCCGGTCCACCTCGGCGTTCAGCTCGCGGTTCCACCGCTGGAGCTGCTGCTGGGAGCGCTGGAGGTCGTCGCGGGCAGCCCTCAGGCGGGACACGGTCGACTCCAGCGCCTTCCCGGCGTCGCGCGCGACGGCAGCACGTGAGCGAAGCGTCACGGCAAGCACCGGGAAGACGAGCGCGGAGATCAGGACGGACGGGCCAAGCTCATACCCCCCGGAATGCGGCACCAGCGAGCAGAGCACTGCTGCCGCGAGGTTGGCGACGGCGGCGCCGGCGGTAACGGCCATCGCGCCACGCCAGCGCATCCAGTGCGCAGCGTGGGCGACCTGGGCCCCGAGGAAGACGGGCGCCACCCAGGCCCAGTGCACCACGAACGCGGCCGCGACCACCACGAGCCCGGCGTAAAGCCAGCGGAAGCCGACGCGCACCGCCAGCCGGTGATCCCGGCTGACTCGCGCCGCCATGCGGCCCTCCGCCTCGCTGGCGACGACGAAGATGAATGCGAGGGCCACCAGCTGCGGGTGAAATCCCCACCCACCGACCGCGACGACGAACGGCAGCAGCAGGAGAGAGGCGGCCAACGGACGGGCTCCGGGGGCGGCAACCCGCCGGGCACCAGGACGCACGTCGGAGCCAGGGCTCCGCTCGACGGCCGGCTCATTGTCCCGGCCCGGGTCAGTTGCTACGATCCCGTTCAGACGCATGCCAGACGGAATCCCTCCCTACGTACTCGTCGCCCGGATCGGTTCGATCCTCGGGATGTCGTTCTCACTCGCCCTCGGTCTGCTCATGCTGATCGGCGGGTGGTGGGTGTCATCGCTGGTGGCGTTCGCGTTCTTCATCCCGTCCTTCGGCATCATGGCCGCGGTGGAGCGGAAGGCGTCTCGGGACCGCATCGCCGCCCGCTCAGACGCCGGCTAGGCCGCCTCCCCCTCCACTTCGCCGACCTCGCCCAGGGCAGCCGCAATCGCGAGCAACAGCTCGGGTGACCCCTGCGCCTCTCGCGTCGCCTCGGACACTGCCGCCACGCCACGCGCGAGGGTCTCCTCGATGCCGTGCTGTGAGCGCGTCGACCAGTGGTTCACCGCCCGGCGCAGCACCGCTGCGAGGCGGCGCTCGGCGAGCAGCCATCGAGTCGCCTCGGAGTCCGAAGCGGCCGAGGCACCCCCGGGTCTGATGGCCCCCTCGCGCTCGTGCATGTAGTCGCCCCGGGCGGACGCCACCAGGGCCGCGAGCTGGGATGCCGGAACGGGGTGGCGGGCGACCACGAACGCGGCCTGCTCGACGAGCTCCCACCCCCCCGCGCGAGGATCCTGGTCGGCCGGCATCAGCACGATCCCACGTGTGGCCGGGCGTGACCGTCGGGCCGCGCGAAGGAGAGCGAGCGCATCCTGGACCGAGTCCACGTCCGCGATGAGGGCGCCGAACTCGCGCAGGCGCATGGCCGCGACCGCCGCCGTCAGGCCCGAGGCAACCTCGATCGCGCCGGTGAGGCCAGTCCTGACCGCATCGAGGTCAGCCTCATCGTCCCCGGTGAGGAGCACGCGGACGTCTGCAAGATCGGGCATGGGCCTCCCCTTCGCCGTAAATATCGGCGGGGAGGCCCGTTCTCCGTACTGGGGAGGGCTGGGAGGACTTACGCCTCGTTGATGGTCACCGAGAGCATCTGGTCGCCAGGCTCGCGGTCCGCCTCCGGGTTCCGGGGACGGAGGGCCTGGACGACGTCCATCCCCTCGGCCACGCGGCCGAACGCCGTGTAGCGGTTCGTCAGGTGCGGCGCGTCGCCCAGCATGATGTAGAACTGCGAGCCGTTCGTGTTCGGGCCGGCATTCGCCATCCCCACGATGCCCTCCACGAACGGGGTGTCGGACAGCTCGTCCTGGAAGCGGTACCCCGGCCCGCCGCGTCCCGTCCCGGTCGGGTCGCCGCCCTGCGCGACGAAGCCCGGGATCACGCGATGGAACGTCGTGCCGTCGAAGAAGCCCTCTCGGGCGAGGAACACGAAGTTGTTCACCGTCTTCGGTGCGACATCTGAGAGAAGCTCGATGGTGAACGAGCCCTTGTTCGTCTCGACGACCGCCGAGTAGTGCTTCGAGGTGTCAATGCTCATCGCGGGGGCGGCGTCGTACTGCTTGGCCATGGACGGATGTTCCTCTGATCGGCGGCGGAGGCCGCAGCTACTGGTTCGGCGTGCCGGTCGGTGTGGGGGTCGCGCTGGCTGTCGCGGCCCCTGTCGCGGTCGCGCTGGGCTCGGCGGTACCGGTCGCGCCGGGCGTCGACTCGGCCTCAGGCTTCTCGGCCTCGATGATGTCGATGCCCGCGATGACATCGCCTCGCGGCTGATCTCGTTGATCGGGGTCGCGCGGGGTGATGCCGTCCACGACGCCCATGCCCTCGGTCACCCACCCGAACACGGTGAATTCGCCGTTCAGGTGGGGCGTCGGACCGGTGGTGATGAAGAACTGCGACCCGCTCACGCCCCGTGACGACTTCGCCATCGCGAGCGCGCCGCGCTCGAAGTCGACCGTGTTGCTCTCGGACGTGAGGAAGTACCCCGGTCCACCCGCCCCGCCGCCGGTAGGGTCGCCGGCCTGGGCGACGAAGCCCGGGAGCACCCGGTGGAACGTGAGGCCGTCGTAGAAGTGGTTCTTCGCGAGGAACACGAAGTTGTTCACGTGGACCGGCGACTCGTCCTCGAGCAGGTCGATCTTGATCTCCCCGCCCTTCTCCAGCCGGATCACCGCCTGGTAGTCGATGCCGTCCTCCAGGGACATCTCAGGCTCCGCCGAGTACTGGCGGTTGATGACGTCCTCCGTCGGGGTGGCCTCGGCGGTGTCGGTCGGAGCTGGCGTGTCGGTGGGAACGGGGGTCGGGTCGGGCTCGTTGGTGTTGAGGTTGGACGCGAAGGCGCCCGCGCCGACGCTGAGGATCATGAACATGATGCCGATGATGAACAGGATGCGGCCGTTCCGCTGCATCCAGCCCATGATGCCGGGGAACTCGATCTGAGACAGAGGGGCCTGTGTCCCCTGGCGGCGCTGCTGGCGCGCCCGCTCGCGGCGTTCCCGACGGTTATCGCTGCCCAAGAGGCCTCCGAGCACCTCGACCGACGGCTCCGGCCCCCGGCGCGCCGGCTCGTGGGCTGGGCCGCGTTGGCTCAGCGAGCGGGCGCGTGGACGAGGCGGGCGAGGGTCGTCCGGATAGTCAGTGGTACCCCCGGCAGGATTCGAACCTGCGCTCCTGGCTCCGGAGGCCAGTGCTCTATCCCCTGAGCTACGGGGGCGTCCTCCCAGTGTATCCAGCGCGCCGCGCGGGGAACAATCGACGCGAGCGTCGGGTCAGGGCAGGCTGGAGAAGAACTTCGCGACGTCGTCGGCGAACAGCTCCGGCTGCTCCATGGCGGCGAAATGGCCGCCCCTCGGTGGCTCCGCGTAGTGCACGAGGTTGTAGGCCCGCTCCACCATCGAACGCGGGGCGGCCCACGGCTCTCGCGGGTACTTCGCGTACCCCACGGGCACCTCGAGGCGCTCGACCGGCCTCGGCGTACGGTCGCGCTCCGAGTAGATCCGGGCCGCCGACGTCGCCGTGTTCGTGAGCCAGTAGATCATCACGTTCGTCAGCAGCAGACCGCGGTCGAACGTGTCGAAGAGGTCCTCCCCGTGGTCGGACCACGCCCAGAACTTCTCCAGGATCCAAGCGAGCAGTCCCACCGGGGAGTCAGTCAGCCCGTAGCCGAGCGTCTGCGGCTTGCTCCGCTGGATCCAGGAGTACCCGGTCTCCACGCGGTCGAAGCGAGAGCGGAACTCGAGGAAGGCACGTTCCTCCTCGGTCGGCTCGCCCTCGGGAGGGGCACCCATCGCGAAGTTCACGTGGACGCCCACGACCGCCTCCGGGTGACGTCTGGCGATGAGCGGCGCGATCCAGCCGCCCCAGTCGCCACCCTGCACGCCGTAGCGCTCGTAGCCCAGCTCGCGCATGAAGCCGTGGAGGCGGTCCGCGATCCGCTCGGGTGACATGCCGGGCGCCCGGGCGGGCTCCGAGAACCCGAAGCCCGGTAGCGACGGCACGATCACGTCGAACCCGCGCTCGGCGAGGAGGCGTGACGACTCGAGGTGTTCGACGAACGAGCCCGGCCAGCCGTGGATGAGCATGATCGGCAGCCGCCCCGCCGACCCGAGGGAGACCATCGCGTGGATCTCCCCGTCCGCATCGGGGCCGCGGATGTGCGACCGCTGGTTCAGGCGTGCCTGCCACTCGAACCAGTCGTAGTCGCGCGCCCAGTGGGCGACGAGGTCGCGGAGGACGGCGTCGTTCGTCCCCGTCGACCAGCTCGTATCCCACCCCACGTCCGGCCACCGGGTCGCGCTCAGGCGGCGGTGGAGGTCCTCGATGGCGCGACGCGAGAACTCGACGCGGAACGGGCGCAGCTGATCCATGGGCGGCATGCTACCGGCTCGCCGACTCCGCGGGGCGGGCCACCCCGGCTACCATGCGGCGATGACCCACATCCCGACCCTCGCCACCGAACGACTGCGACTGAGGCCGCTCCGTGCCGGCGACCTCGACGCCTATGCGGCAATGGCCGCCAACCCGGAGGTGATGCGATACCTCGGGACGGGTGAGACCCGCACACGGTCGGAGGCGTGGACGGCGATCGCCGGACACCTCGGCCAGTGGGCGCTGCGAGGGTACGGCCAGTTCGCGATCGAGGACGCTGGTGGGGCGTTCGTTGGGCGCGCGGGCATCCTCCACCCCTACGACTGGCCCGGACCCGAGCTGGCGTACGCGTTCGACCAGCCGTACTGGGGCAAGGGGTACGCCACCGAGGCGTGCCGCGAGATCCTCCGTTGGGCACGCGCCGAGGCGGGCCTCGGCGAGCTGGTCAGCTTCATCTACCCCGAGAACGAAGCCTCGAAGGGCGTGGTGCGGAAACTCGGCGCACAGCGCGGCCCGGACGTCGAACTCCTCGGCATGACGGGCATCGAGTGCTGGCACCATCCGGTGCCCCCCTCGGCGCCCTGAACTTCGGTGCCCTGAACTTCGACACCCTGCCCGTCTGTCGTGGTGCCCGGGCGTGTATGCGACGGGACCGGGATGTCCTCGGGCCACTGAGGACGCCCAGAGCACGCCTGCGCTGCCTCCGACAGGGGCCACAGCCCCAGGTGCTTCACACCGTCGAGAGCCTCCGTGTAGCGGCAGTCGCCGACCTCGCCCTCGAATGCGAGACCGAGCGTGTCCGCGCGGAACGCACGGCTGGCAGCAACGTCTCGGACAACCGGGCCGAACCCGGACACCGACCGGACGTTCATCGGGCTCCCTGTCAGTCGGCGCCGCGGCGGCGGTACTGGATCGCCTCGGCGAGGTGCACCGTCTCGATGCGGTCGGACCCCGCAAGGTCCGCGACCGTGCGGGCGACCTTCAGCACGCGATGGAAGGCGCGAGCGGAGAGTCCGAGCTGCTGCATCGCGCTGTTCAGCAGCGGCTGTGCCTCCGGCACGAGCGCGTCCTGGCAGAACTTGCGTACCTCGTTCGGCCCCATCTCCGAGTTCGTGAGGATGCGCGTCCCGCGAAACCGTGCCGCCTGCCGCTCGCGCGCCTCGACGACGCGCGCTCGGACGACCTCGGAGCGCTCGCCCGAGGGCTGCCCGGTGAGCTCCTTCAGGTCGACGCGCGGGACCTCGGAGAACAGGTCGATCCGGTCCATCAGCGGGCCGGAGACACGTCGCTGGTATCGGGAGACAGAAGCCTCCGGGCAGGTGCATGACCTCACAGAGTCGCCGTAGTAGCCGCAGGGACATCCGTGAGAGTAGGGACAACGCCGAGAACATCCGCCTCGTGCGCCGCGTCGTCGTCCTGCCAAGCGGACGGTGGCCAAAGTCATGACGGCGGCACCGTTCCCCCCCCACCACCCTGTCGACCCAGAGAGCATACCCGGCGAACTCCGCGCCCTTCGACAGTGGGTCGGCTGGCGGCTCGTCGAAGTCCCGGGCCGCGCCAAGCCGACCAAGCAGCCACTCAACCCCGCCAACGGCGAACTCGCCTCAACCACCGACCCCGCGACCTGGGGCACGTTCGAGGAGGCCCTCGCCTGTCCTCGTTCGGATGGTGTTGGCTTCGTCTTCACTACGGATGATCGTTATGTCGGGATTGACCTAGACGGCTGCCGTAGCGCCCAGACGGGTGAGCTGACGCCAGAGGCGCTCGCGACCGTCGAACGGCTCGCGAGCTACACGGAGATCAGTCCGTCCGGAACCGGCCTGCACATCATCGTGCGCGCCACTCTGCCGCCTGGCGGCCGGCGCAAGGGCGGCATCGAGATATACGAGAGCGCTCGGTACTTCACGATGACCGGACATCGGCTGCCCGGGACGCCGGACGAGATCGCAGCACGAGAAGTCGAGGTCATCGCGTTCCACGATGCGGTGTTCGGCACTCACCCCACGCCACCTCGGCCGGAGCCGCTCCAGGCGTACCTGACGGACGACGAATTGATCCGCCGGGCCAGCGCCGCCTCGAACGGTGCCCGGTTCAGCGCACTGTGGTCGGGCGACACCACGGGGCATGGCTCGGCCAGCGAAGCGGACCTTGCCCTTACCGGCCTGCTCGCGTTCTGGACGGGCCCCGACCAGGTACGGATCGACCGGCTGTTCCGCCAGTCGGGCCTGATGCGCCCGAAGTGGGACGAGCAGCGCGGCGAGCAAACCTATGGCGAACGCACCATTTTGACCGCGCTGTCCGGGCGTACCGAGTTCTACGGCTCGGGGCTGACTTCAGCGCCAACGGATGCAGGCCAGGACCTGGTCGCCTTCCCTCTGACTGACGCAGGGAACGCAGAGGCATTCGCGGCACTCCAGGCCGGTGAAGTGCTCTTCAACCACCGGCTCGAACGCTGGCTGATCCGTGGCCCACACCGATGGATGCCCGACCGTGTCGATGAGATTCGTCTGCGCGCCAAGGCGGTCGCGCGGGCGCGCCTCACGGCCGCAACGGGCATCTCGGATGACGACCGCAGGAAGCGGGCCATCAAGCACGCGATGGCATCAGAGTCGCGGCGCGGGCTCGAGGCGATGGCCGAACTAGCCAAGGCCGAACCTACGATCGCCGACGCGGGCGACTCGTGGGACCGCGAACCGCTGCTGGTCGGCGTCGAGAACGGGGTGCTCGATCTGAGTACCGGGCAGCTGCGCCCAGGACGGCCCGACGACCGCATCTCCCTCGCCATCCCCGTCCCCTACCGCTCTGAGGCCTTGTGCCC
>WBZO01001115.1_pt2 | contig 39970 bp, 32 predicted proteins | sample 5204261 | NCBI WGS metagenome assembly WBZO01 (sample SAMN12412400, study PRJNA552823) | activated sludge metagenome | isolation source: activated sludge from anammox sidestream of wastewater treatment plant... | place: USA: North Carolina | collected 2017-09
AACAGGGGCAAGTCCAACCTCGACACGCTGCACGCGCTGAAGGCCAATGGCGTCAGCGTCGACAGCAGCTACAACGCCAGCATGCACGGGCTGCAAAGCGGCCTCGCACGGGGCGAACGCCTGCTCGACGTGTATGGAGACGGCCCGGTGCTCGAGGTGCCGATGACCGTCTACGAAGACGGTTTCGGCCGCCTGCGCCATGCGCAGCTGGGGGCCTGTTCGTGGTCCGAATTGGAGTCCCTGCTCTGGCGCGGGGCGGAGGCAGAAAGAAAGACCTTCGTCATCCTGTCGCACAACTTCGAACTGCTTTCGCCGGCCAAGACACGCATCGACCCGGTGGTCGATCGGCGCTTCCGCAAGCTCGTGCAGTTCCTGGCACGCCATCGCGACGTCTTCCGCACCCGCGGCTTCCGTGGCTGGGTTGCCCCGCCTTCATGCGCGCAGCCCGCGCGACCTTTGAGATCGGGCTACGCGCGCGCTTGCGCGCGACTGCTGGAACAGGCCTGGCGGCGGGCTTACCGATGAGCAGCGCCCGCCACACCCAAGGCCAGTGCCCGGCGTCTGCAGCCTGGCGATCGACGAAGCGCGTCGTGACGGCTACGGTGTCTCCACCCTCGTCCCTCAGACGAGCACCACCGGGACCGACCGCACCGTGAATCCGCGTCCGATGATCGTGGGTCCGCTGGGCCCGACCCAGCTGAGCTGCCTGACGAGCTGGCGCGCGCGTGGCCTGCAAACCGTCTTCCTGCAGACCGAGGATCCGCCGAATGCCTGGGGCATCGGACACCTGGCACACGTGCATCTGCATAAGGCAGCGTCTGCGCTGCGCAGCGCAGACGGCGCGCGCTGGCTTCGCGAGCAGGTCCTGGCCCATGACGTGAGCGGCGTCACCTGCGTCGGCGACGAGCTCGCCCTTTGGCTGCACGAGGCGCTGGCGCCGCTGCCGCAGGTCTCGCGCTGGCTCGCGCCGGCAAGGGCGATTACCGATCTGCTGTCCAAGCGCCTGCAGATCGAGCGCGCCTCGGCCTGCGGCTTCAAGCTTCTCCCGACCTGGGATCTACGCTCGGCGGACGATGTACGCAGCCTGCCGCGCAACGCCTATCCGGTCGTGGCACGGCCGGATACGCCGCAGTCGGTCAGCCCCGGGTTCAAGGTCGAGGTCTGGCGCAATTCGGAGCAAGCCGAGTCCTTCATGCGCTCGCGCCAGCGCGTTCACTCACCCGTCATCGTGCAACGCTTCGTGCGCGGGCCGAACGTGCTCGTGCACGGCTGCCGCCACGGTGACGGCAGCCAGCAGCCCTACGCCGCCTTCACCGCGCCGCGCAAACACCTCGGTGTCTGCGTGGAACTGACGCCCCGCCCCCTGAGCCCGGAACTGGAAGCAGCCTGCCGCCGCTTTGCCGATGTCTTCGCCCTGCAGGGCGTCTTCCACTTCGATCTGCTCCTGGACGAAGTCGACGGCAGCATCTACTTCATGGAAGTCAACGCACGCCTGGGTGGCACCACGGGCAAGGTGGCCGCCCTCGGATTGGACGAACCGAGTCATCTGCTGAGTGCATTTGGAGCCTTGCCGATGTCGCCCACCGCCACGCCAGCTGCCGGCCGCGCCTACAACCTCCAGGCGGCGTTGAAGTACTGGTGGGCGGCATGTCGCGGCAGGCTGAGCCTGATCGACTATCCCTGTCTCGGTACGCTCGAAGCCACGCAGGCGCTGCTGCGCATGATGGCCAGCGGACAGGAGGAGATCGGGCCGCTGCGCCAGCCGAGGGCGGCGCTCTGCTATCACAGCCAGAAGCTGGCCGGCATCCTGCGCCTGCCGGGCCGCTGAGCCAAGGTGCCCAGTCATTCACCGGCTCGCGCGCGGGCCCTTGCCCGAGCGATCGCGTCGGGTGGGCTTCCCGGCTTCGAAGCGTCTGGCCTGGCAGCGTGACGCTGCCGACCTGTTGGCTCGAACAGGCTCGCAGCTCGATGAAGCCCTTGCCGACGGCGCTTTGCAGGAGATCTGTCAATGACCACGAAGACTAACGCCAAGAGTCGCATCCTCGATGCAGTCCACGGGACGGCAGGCGATCTGCATCGCCTGGGGTTCATCGACAAGCGCAAGATGCAGAGATACGACGCGCTGTGCCTGAAGCCGGTGCAGGACTACGACGCCGAGAAGGTCAAGGCGCTGCGCGAGCGGCTGCAGCTGAGTCAGGCCGTGCTGGCCAGTGTGCTGAACACCAGCGCGTCCACGGTCCGCAAGTGGGAGGTGGGCGACAAGCGCCCGAGCGGGCCGTCGCAGAAGCTGCTGGACATCCTCGAGCGCAAGGGGCTGGAAGCGCTTCTTTGACCCGCCCTGCCGCTCACGCCCGCTGCATCGCCACCCAGGGTCGTGGCACAGCCGGATACGGCGCGATGCGTGATGCGCTGGCATCATGCGTCATGCGAACGACCTTGGACATTGCCGACGACGTGCTTCTGGCCGCCACGGCTCACTTGGCCAGTTCGCGATAGAGGGTGTCGAACTCGTCCAGGCTGGAGGCAAACGCGGCCATCACGTGCCGACGCGGCCGCTTGTTCTGGTGTCGGTCGAGATAGTCACGCAGCGCCACGTCCAACACGGCCTGGAACTGGCGGCCCTGGCTCTGGGCGAGCTGGCGCAAGCCTTCCAGCACCTCCGGCGCGGCCTGGGACGAGAACTTCTCGCGCACGGGCGTGGACATCGCAGCCTGCCTCATATTTCATCTTGACGCTTCATGATACGGCCAGGGACCACGTGTCCGACCCCAAGCTCGTGCGCCAGGCGGCAGGGCGCGAGCGCCCAGCCGTCGTTTGCCGCGGCTCGCCGTGCCGCGAACGCAGCACCTGCATTCCGCTCGGTTGCGCCACCCCGCCTGCCCCTCGCGCGTGGCAGATGTCATGCGCACCCCGTCCGTGCGGCCCGCAGGCAGCGCTTGGGGCCCGTGGCTCGCCTACGATGCGGCGCTCGCCCGCTGCAGCCTGCCGGTTGCGGCCATGGCTCACTCACGGCGGCTCGCCAGGACCTCTTCAGCATGTGCGGCATCACCGGCCTCTTCGACACCCGCGGCAAGCGCCCCGTCGACGACGTCATCCTGCGCCGCATGAATGCGTCGCAGACGCACCGCGGCCCGGACGAGGGCAGCCTGCACATCGAGCCCGGTCTCGGCCTGGGGCACCGGCGGCTGGCGATCATCGACGTCGCCACCGGGCATCAGCCGCTGGCCAACGAGGACGGCTCGGTCGTCATCGTCTTCAACGGCGAGATCTACAACTACCGCGAGCTCATCCCCGAGCTGCAGGCGCTGGGCCACGTCTTCCGCACCAGGAGCGACACCGAGTGCATCGTGCACGCCTGGGAGGCCTGGGGCGAGGACTGCCTGCAGCGCCTGCGCGGCATGTTCGCCTTCGCGCTCTGGGACCGCAAGCGCCAGTGCCTGTTCATGGCACGCGACCGCCTGGGCGTGAAGCCGCTGTACTACGCGCTGCTGGACGACGGCACGCTGCTCTTCGGCTCCGAGCTGAAATCGGTGCTCGCGCACGGCGGCATGCGCCGCGACCTCGACCCGCTGGCGCTCGAGGAGTACTTCGCCCTGGGCTACGTCGCCGAGCCGCGCACCGTCTTCCGCCAGGCGCGCAAGATGCCGCCGGGGCATTGCCTGCGCGTCGAGCACGGCCAGCCGCTGCCGGCGCCGCGCGAGTACTGGGACGTGCGCTTCACGCTCGACAACCCCCTCGGCCTCGCCGACGCGCAGGCCGAGCTGGTCGAGCGCCTGCGCGAGTCGGTGCGCCTGCGCCTGGTGACCGAAGTGCCGCTGGGCGCCTTCCTCTCGGGCGGCGTCGACTCCAGCGCCGTGGTGGCGATGATGGCCGGGCTCTCCGACGAACCCGTCAACACCTGCTCGATCGGCTTCGACGACCCGGCCTTCAACGAAAGCGAGTTCGCGCAGATGGTCGCCGACCGCTACCGCACCAACCACCGGCTGGAGGTCGTCGGCAGCGAGGACTTCGACCTCATCGACACCCTGGCGCGCCTCTACGACGAGCCCTACGCCGACAGCTCGGCCATCCCCACCTACCGCGTCTGCGAGCTCGCGCGCAAGCACGTCACGGTGGCGCTCTCGGGCGACGGCGGCGACGAGATGATGGGCGGCTACCGCCGCTACCGCATGCACCTGATGGAAGAGCGCATGCGCGCGGCCCTGCCCGCGGGCCTGCGCCGGCCGCTCTTCGGCCTGCTCGGGCGCATGTATCCCAAGGCCGACTGGGCGCCGCGCTTCCTGCGCGCCAAGACCACCTTCGAGGGCATGGCGCGAACCTCGGTCGAGGCCTACTTCCACTCGGTGTCGATCCTGCGCGGCCCCATGCGCGCGCAGCTCTTCAGCGATCGCCTCAAGGGCGAGCTCGCCGGCTACGACGCGCTGCAGCTCTTCGAGCGCCACGCGCGGCGCGCGGGCACCGACGACCCGCTGGCGCTGATCCAGTACCTGGACATCAAGACCTACATGGTCGGCGACTGCAACACCAAGGTCGACCGCGCGGCGATGGCGCACGGCCTGGAGGTGCGCGAGCCGCTGCTCGACCATCCGCTCGTCGAATGGCTGGCGACGCTGCCTTCGAGCCTGAAGGTGCAGGGGCAGGAGGGCAAGTTCCTCTTCAAGAAGGCGATGGAGCCGCACCTGCCGCACGACGTGCTCTACCGCCCGAAGATGGGTTTCGCGGTGCCGCTGGCGCGCTGGTTCCGCGGCCCGCTGCGCCAGCGCGTGCGCGAGGCCATCCTCGGCCCGCGCCTGGAGATGACGGGCTGGTTCAACCGCCCCTACCTGCAGCACCTGGTGGACGCGCACCAGTCCGGCGCGCGCGACTACAGCGCGCCGCTGTGGACGCTGCTCATGTTCGAGGCCTTCCTGCGCAACGTCGTCGACGCCTCGGTCAACGGCCACGGCACGCCGCACGCGCAGGCGCTGGCGGAGGTGGCGTGAGATGAGGCCGCCGCATCCCGGTCGTCTGCCTCGATCGAGCCGCCGGTCATGACCCTGCGCGTCCTGCACGTCCTCGACCACTCGATCCCGCTGCACAGCGGGTATACCTTTCGCACGCTCTCGCTGCTGCGCGGGCAGCGCGCGCTCGGCTGGCAGACCTTCCACATCACCAGCCCCAAGCACACGGCACCCTGCGGCGCCGAGGAGACGGTCGACGGCTGGCACTTCTTCCGCACGCCCGCGGCCGCGGGCGGCAGCAGCCTGCCCGGCCTGGGTGAGATGGCCTTGATGCGCCGGCTCGAGCGGCGCCTGGCCGAAGTGGTCGAGCGCGTGCGGCCGCAGCTCATCCACGCCCATTCGCCGGTGCTCAACGCCCTGCCGGCGCTGCGCGTGGGGCGTCGGCGTGGCATCCCCGTGGTCTACGAGGTGCGCGCCTTCTGGGAGGACGCCGCCGTCGACCACGGCAGCACCACCGAAGGCAGCCTGCGCTACCGCCTCACCCGGCGCATGGAAACGCACGCGCTGCGCCAGGCGGCGCACGTCTTCACCATCTGCGAAGGCCTGCGCGGCGACATCGTCGCGCGCGGCATCGCGCCGGGCAAGGTGACGGTGATCCCGAACGCGGTCGACATCGACGCCTTCGAGCCCGGCGGCCAGCCCGACGCGGCGCTGAAGGCGCAGCTGGGCCTCAGCGGCGCCACCGTGCTCGGCTTCATCGGCAGCTTCTACGCCTACGAAGGGCTGGACCTGCTGCTGCAGGCGCTGCCGCTGCTGCTGCCCGAGCACCCCGAGCTGCGCGTGCTGCTGGTGGGCGGCGGCCCGCAGGACGAGGCGCTGCGCGCGCAGGCGCAGAGCCTGGGCGTGGCCGACCGCGTCGTCTTCACCGGCCGCGTGCCGCACGCGCAGGTGCAGCGCTACTACGACCTCGTCGACGTGCTTGCCTACCCGCGCCACAGCATGCGCCTGACCGAGCTGGTGACGCCGCTCAAGCCGCTGGAGGCGATGGCGCAGGGCCGGCTGCTGGTGGCCAGCGACGTCGGCGGCCACCAGGAGCTGATCCGCCACGGGCACACCGGCTGGCTCTTCCGCGCCGGCAGCGCCGAGGCGCTGGCCGAGGCCGTCGAGCAACTGCTCGCGCGCCGCGAACAATGGCCGCAACTGCGCGCGGCCGGACGCGCCTTCGTCGAGGGCGAGCGCAACTGGGGGCGCTCGGTGCAGAACTACGTGGCGCCGTACGAAGCGCTCGCCCGCGAACCGGTGCCGGCATGACGTTTCACGGCCTGAGCATCGCCCTCGTCGGGCCCTTGCCGCCGCCGGCCGGCGGCATGGCCAACCAGACGCGCCAGCTCGCCGAGCTGCTGCAGGGCGAAGGCGCGCGGGTCGAGCTGGTGCAGACGAATGTGTCCTACCGTCCGGCCTGGGTCGAGCAGGTGCGCGGCCTGCGCGCACTCGCCCGCCTGCTGCCCTACCTGCGCGCACTCTGGCGCGCCGCCGGACGCAACGACCTCATGCACCTGATGGCCAACTCGGGCTGGTCCTGGCACTTGTTCGCCGCGCCCGCGATCGGCGTGGCGCGGCTGCGCGGACTGCCCGTGGTCGTCAACTATCGCGGCGGCGAGGCCGAGGTCTTCCTGCAGCGCTCGGCGCGCTACGTCCGCGCCGGCATGCGGCGCGCCGCGGCGCTCGTCGTGCCCTCGGGCTTCCTGCAGGAGGTCTTCGCGCGCCACCGCATGCCCGCGCGGGTCGTGCCCAACGTCGTCGACCTGCAGCGCTTTCGCCCCGCCGAACATCGCGGTGAGCAGGCGCGCGGCGACGCGCCGCCGCGGATCCTCGTCGCGCGCAACCTGGAGGCGATCTACGACAACGCCACCGCCCTGCGCGCCTTCGCGCTGGTGCTGCAGGCACGGCCCAAGGCGCGGCTTCTCGTCGCCGGCACCGGGCCGGAGGAAGCGGCGCTGCGCGCGCTCGCCGCCGAGCTGGGCATCGCCGCGCAGGTCGAGTTCCGCGGCCGCCTGGACCGCGACGCCATGGCCGAGCTGCTGCGCGGCTGCAGCGTTTCGCTCAACCCGAGCCGCGTCGACAACATGCCCAACTCGGTGCTGGAGGCGCTGGCCAGCGGCGTGCCGGTGGTGAGCACCGACGTCGGCGGCGTGCCCCACATCGTCGCCGACGGCCGCACCGCGCTGCTCGTCCCGGCCGGCGAGGCGCAGGCGATGGCCGCGGCGCTGCTGCGCGTGCTCGACGACCCGCAACTCGCCGCGCGGCTGCGCGAGGCCGGGCTGCGCGAAGTGCAGCGCTACACCTGGGCGCAGGTGGCGCCTCTGCTCGGGCGCATCTACGCCGAAGCCTGCGCGCCCGCGGCGGCGCGTCGGGTGGCCTGAGGAGCGCGGCTTGGACGCGATGAAGGCGCGCTCCGCTCCCGGCCTCGCGGCCGCACGATGAGAATGCGGGCATGAAAGTCACCGTCATCGGCACCGGCTACGTCGGCCTGGTCACGGGCGCCTGTCTCGCGGAGATGGGCAATCACGTCGTCTGCCTGGACGTCGACGAAGCCAAGATCCGCCTGCTCGAGCAAGGCGGCATTCCCATCCACGAACCGGGGCTGGAGGCCCTAGTGCAGCGCAACGCCGCCGCCGGGCGCCTGCAGTTCACGACCGACACCGCCGCGGCCGTCGCGCACGGCACGCTGCAGTTCATCGGCGTGGGCACGCCGCCCGACGAGGACGGCTCGGCCGACCTGCAGTACGTGCTCGCCGCGGCCGCCAGCATCGGCCGTCACATGAAGGACTACAAGGTCATCGTCGACAAGAGCACGGTGCCCGTGGGCACCGCCGACAGGGTGCGGCAGACGGTGGCCGCGGTGCTCGCCGAGCGCGGTCTCGCCGACCTCGGCTTTGCCGTCGTCTCCAACCCCGAGTTCCTGAAGGAGGGCGCGGCGGTCGACGACTGCATGCGCCCGGACCGCATCATCGTCGGCGCCGACGACGAGCGCGCGATCCTGCTCATGCGTGCGCTCTACACGCCCTTCATGCGCAACCACGACCGCCTGCAGCTCATGGACGTGCGCAGCGCGGAGTTCACCAAGTACGCCGCCAACGCCATGCTGGCCACGCGCATCAGCTTCATGAACGAGCTCGCGCGCCTGGCCGAACGCGTCGGCGCCGACATCGAGATGGTGCGCCGCGGCCTCGGCAGCGACCCGCGCATCGGCACGCACTTCCTCTACGCCGGCACCGGCTACGGCGGCAGCTGCTTCCCCAAGGACGTGCAGGCGCTCATCCACACCGGGCGCGAGAACGGCGTCGAGCTCGAGATCCTGCAGGCCGTCGAGCGCGTCAACGCGCGCCAGAAGCAGGTGCTCGTCGACAAGGCCGTCGCGCGCTTCGGGCAGAAGCTGAGCGGGCGCACGTTCGCGCTCTGGGGCCTGGCCTTCAAGCCCAACACCGACGACATGCGCGAGGCGCCCAGCCGCGTCATCGTCGCCGAGCTGCTGGCGCGCGGCGCGCGCGTGCAGGCCTACGACCCGGTGGCGCAGGAGGAGGCGCGCCGCGTCATGCAGGGCATGGCCGGCATCCGCTTCTGCGCCAGCGCGCACGAGGCGCTGCAGGGCGCGGATGCGCTGCTCGTCGCCACCGAGTGGAAGGAGTTCCGCAACCCCGACTTCGAGCTCATCAGGAGCAGCCTGAAGCAGCCGCTCATCCTCGACGGCCGCAACCTCTACGACCCGGCGCTCATGCAGGCGATGGGCATCGACTACGAGGGTGTCGGGCGCGCGGCGCCCCTGCCGCATTGACGGCGCTTGCACGAGCATGGACCTCTATACGCGACTGGCGTCCAGCCTCCTCTTTCCGCTGCACGAACGGCTCAAGGGCCACGACAGCGTGGCCGTGCGCCGCGCGCTGGAACAGTCGCAGTGGTGGCCGCGCGAGCGCCTGCAGGCGCTGCAGCTCGAACGCCTGCGCGTGCTGCTCTCCGACATCGGCCGGCACGTGCCCTACTACCGCGACCTGTTCGGGAAGATCGGCTTCGACCCCGCGGGCGTCACGGCGCTCACCGACCTGCAGGCGCTGCCGCTGCTGACCAAGGCCGACATCCGCGCCCACACCGATGGCTTCAAGCACGCGCAGGCGCAGGGCCTGGCGCGCTTCAACACCGGCGGCTCCTCCGGCGAGCCGCTGGTCTTCTACATCGGCAAGCAGCGCGTCAGCCACGACGTCGCCGCCAAGTGGCGCGCCACGCGCTGGTGGGGCGTGGACATCGGCGACCCCGAACTCGTCGTCTGGGGCTCGCCGATCGAGCTCGGCGCGCAGGACCGCGTGCGCGCCCTGCGCGACCGCCTGCTGCGCACCGCGCTGCTGCCGGCCTTCGAGATGAGCGCAGAGCGCCTGGACGACTTCGTCGCGCAGATCCGCGCGCGGCGCCCGAAGATGCTCTTCGGCTACCCGAGCGCGCTCAGCCACATCGCGCGCCACGCCCAGGCGCGCGGCCAGCGCATGGACGACCTGGGCATTGCCGTGGCCTTCGTCACCAGCGAGCGCCTCTACGACGAGCAGCGCGAGACGATCGCGCGCGTCTTCGGCTGCCGCGTGGCCAACGGCTACGGCGGGCGCGACGCCGGCTTCATCGCGCACGAATGCCCGCACGGCGGCATGCACCTCACGGCCGAGGACGTGATCGTCGAGATCGTCGACGACGCCGGCCGCGTCCTGCCCGCGGGGCAGGCCGGCGAGATCGTCGTCACCCACCTGGCCACGCGCGACTTCCCCTTCGTGCGCTACCGCACCGGCGACGTCGCCGTGCTGGGCGACCAGCCCTGCGCCTGCGGCCGCGGCCTGCCCGTGCTGCGCGAGATCCAGGGCCGCAGCACCGACTTCGTCGTCGCCGCCGACGGCACCGTCATGCACGGCCTGGCGCTCATCTACATCCTGCGCGACCTGCCCGGCGTGCAGGGCTTCAAGATCGTGCAGCACGCGCTCGACCGCACCGAGGTGCAGATCGTCGCCGGCCCCGACTTCGACCGCGCGCAGCGCGCGCCCGAGATCGTCGCCGGCTTCCGCCGCCGCCTGGGGCCGGCGGTGCACATCGACCTGCGCTTCGTCGACGCCATCGCGGCGGAGAAGTCGGGCAAGTTCCGCTACGTGGTGAGCCACGTCGCCGCGCCCGCCGCCAGGCCGCCGAGCGCGTCGCCCTCGAAGGAGGCAAGCCATGCGTGACCTGCTGGTGACGGCCATCGTCATGGCCGGCGCCCTGGCGGCGCTGCGCCGGCCCTGGATCGGCATCCTCACCTGGGTGTGGCTCAGCATCATGAATCCGCACCGCTACGCCTACGGCTTCGCCTACGACGCGCCGCTGGCGATGGCGGTCGCGCTGGCCGTGCTCATCGGCCTGCTGGCCAACGCGAGCCAGCGCGAGTCGCCGTTCAAAGGGCCACCTGCAGTCTGGCTGGCCGTCTTCATGGTCTGGATCACCCTGTCCTGGCTGATGGGCCTGGGCCCGGCGGCCGACTACGAGCAGTGGAAGAAGGTCATGAAGATCCTGCTCATGACCCTCGTCGGCCTGGCGCTTCTGCGCAGCAAGCTGCACATCTTCGCCTTCGCCTGGGTGACGGCGCTCTCGATGGGCCTGCTGGCGCTCAAGGGCGGGCTGTTCACTCTGCTCACCGGTGGTGACAACCGCGTCTGGGGACCGCCGGGATCGCAGATTGCGGACAACAACGAGTTCGCGCTCGCCTGCGTGATGACGATTCCGCTGCTGCGCTTCCTGCAGATGCAGTTGCGTCCCGGCTGGCGCCGCCATGCGATGACGCTGTGGATGGTCTTGACCGCCGCAGCAGCCCTGGGAACCCAGTCGCGCGGTGCCCTCCTGGCGCTCGGTGCGATGGGAACGGTGCTCTGGTGGCGAGGCAAAGGCAAAGTGCTGAGTGGCATGGTCATTGCGGCCGTGGCCGTTGGCTTGCTTGCGTTCATGCCGGAAGAGTGGGCCGCACGGATGGCTTCGATCGGGCAGTACGAGGAAGATGCGTCGGCGCAGGGCCGCATCAGCGCCTGGTGGACGGCCTGGGGCGTGGCCAAGGACCACTTCTTTGGTGCCGGTTTCAACGTCGCCAGACCCGAACTCTTCGCCCAGTACTCGCCCATCTACGCGCAGACCGGCATGACCCATGCCGCACACAGCATCTACTTCCAGGTCCTGGGCAATCACGGTTTCGCCGGCCTGTTCATCTTCCTGGCGATCTGGTTTTGCACCTGGCGCGCCGCGGTCTGGCTGCGCAAGCATGGCCGATCGCAAGCTCAGACCCAGTGGTGCAGTGACTTGGGCGCAATGGTGCAGGTTGCACTGGTTGGTTATCTGGTCGGCGGCGCCTTTCTCTCGCTGTCCTACTTCGACCTGCCCTACAACATCATGTGCCTGGTGGTGCTGGCCAAGGTCTGGATGGGCCGCAGGGCCTGGGAGGTCGAAACCGAGGATCTTCGCGCGGCGCGCTTCATCCCGGGCCTGCGCGGCCCCGCGCCGCTGAGCGCCCAGCCCGCGCGCGCATGAAGCTGCTGCGCCCGCTCTTCTCGCTGCGTTCGCCGGCCGGAGCGAACGGGCGGCTCAGCATCCTCATCTTTCACCGGGTGCTGCCCGCGCCCGACCCGCTCTTCCCCGGCGAGGCCGACGCAGCCCGCTTCGATCGCATCTGCGGCTGGCTGGCGGCGCTCTTCAACGTGCTGCCGCTCGATCGGGCGGTCGAGCATCTGCGCGCGGGCAGCCTGCCCGCCCGCGCTGCGGCCATCACCTTCGACGACGGTTACGCCGACAACCGCACGGTGGCGCTGCCCATCCTGCAGCGCCACGGCCTCACCGCCACCTTCTTCATCGCCACCGGCTTCCTCGACGGCGGGCGCATGTTCAACGACAGCGTCATCGAGGCGCTGCGCCGAACGTCCTTGCCGCAGATCGATCTGCGCGATCTCGGGCTGGGCCTGGACGCAGCGCTCGCACTCGACAGCGACATGGCGCGTCGGACGGCCATCGACAGCGTCCTGCGCGCCGTGAAGTACCTGCCCCAGACCCGGCGGCAGGCGGTGGTCGATGAACTGGCGCAGCGCTGCGCCGTGGCTCTGCCGGACGAGCTGATGATGTCGAGCGCGCAGGTGCGCGAACTGCGTGCCGCCGGCATGGGCATAGGCGCGCACACGCGCACCCACCCCATCCTGGCCAAGCTCTCGACGGAGGATGCCCGCGCAGAGATCGCAGGCGGACGGCGTGATCTCGAGCAACTGCTGGGGGAACGCATCGGCCTCTTCGCCTACCCCAACGGGCGGCCCGGCGAGGACTACCACGCCGGCACGGCAGCGCTGGTGCGCGAACTCGCCTTCGATGCCGCGGTCACCACGGCCTGGGGCGCGGCCGGGCGGCAGAGCGATTGTTTTCAGCTGCCGCGCTTCACGCCGTGGGACAAGCAAATGCTTCGCTTCGGCGGTCGACTCTTTGAAAACTTGGACAGACATCCGCCGACCCGGTCGTAATCCTCACGCCAACGCAATACAGATTGGGGCCCTCGCAATGGCGGCGTCTCATGCGTGGAGACGCAGAGCGAGATCCCATGCGCCGCCAGTCATACCAAAACTCACCCGATACCAGTGCTGGAAGTCTGACATACTGGTTCGCCAGTCGAGGAGAGGCTCATAGCCCAGCACTTGCCGTGCCCGGGAGCAAGAGTGTCGGACTCCCCGGAGTTGCTGCGCAGATAACCCTACGTTCAACTCACTTAATGGATTGAAGCGCGCCACTTGAGGGATGCCTTCAATCCTTCGTTGCAGACGCCCCTCGAATCCTGAACCCATACGGGAAACAGTCTTTCGAGCGAATTTGTCGATCTTTGCAAGGAGTGGGTCCTTTCGCAGTGCAGCCCTTACGTCGCTGGAAAAAAGGTGCGTTAGTGCTGCACGAAGGGTTGGCTTAGGTGTCAGTCCAACTCGTTGTACATGAGCGCTGAACAACTCCCGATCGACAGACCGTGGCATTGCGCCAATACCTGTCAACTCAGCAAGTTCCGCCAAAACATCCTTCCAAGTTGCATCACCGCCGTCGGTTATAAACATACGTTTCCCGTCGGCGTACTTCGCTTCTACGTCTAGTGCCAACTCAATTGCGTGACAAAGGGATCGCACATCGACCAAATTGCATGGGCCCTCACCATCGCCAACTAGAGCTAGGGACTCTTTTCGAATTGCATCAACCAAGCCGCATAGATACAGGGAGAACGGCCCGCCAATATTTGGAGGACAGAGCACGATACTGGGGAGTCCACGTCGCACAGCCTTTTCGACCATTTCATCTTGTTTGAGCTTGAGGGCCCCATAACTCCCCGCCGGCTGATTGTGGTCCACTGAACCTTCTTCGCTCTGGGCTGACGACGGGGGTGGATCACCAAAAACGAGCACGCTACTGAGATGAACAAAACGATGCACCCCTGAGCGCATGCACTCTTCAAGCACATTATGTAGACCGTCAAGCATTACTTCTTGGCCGCCGCGCGTACAGTTTACGACATGTGTCGCATCCCGAAGTACGGAATTCAATGCCGTCCGGTCTTGAATATCAATTTGTGTCAGTGGCCGACCATATCGACCAAGGCGCCAAGCATTACCAGCGCTGTGGATTACTGGAACGACATTCCAGTCCTCGCGGTTGATCATTCGCTCCGTGAGGGTTGTACCGACAAATCCTGAAGCCCCGAGAACTACTAGCTTCTTCATTCTGTTCATTCAGTCCGCCTTTTGATTTTGAACCGAAGCCCATGTTTCAGATATATGTTCGCGGTTGTTGTAGAACTGTTCAATGAGTCTAAGCGAGTTCAATCCCTGTTCTCCATCGACTTCTGGCGATCGTTCATATTTGCATGCGGTTACGAAATCAAAGAGCATGCGTTGTGAGGCATTCAGTCCTTGCGGAAAAGTGCGATCAAATGTGCTCGCAAATTCCAACAATTCGCCATCGGAATCTCTCGGAATGAACTGAATACGAGCACTTGCGTTGTCTCTCAATATAACCGTTCCACGCTCTGTATCTAAGACTAGGCCGGCTTGTAGTGGAATATACTTGGAGTATCGAATTACTCCGCTCAGTGATCCTGTGCCGATATTATCGTATTGTACTTTTCCAACACAGTGTCCTTCGGGACCTTCAATGCCGTCATCAAGCAGAGTCGCTCGATTCGGCATACCCCATAGATCAAGCATGCGGTCCAGAAAGTGAGTGCCTGTTACGACAAGTACGCCGCCTCCGACTGCTGAACGATTCAAGGTATATGAAGACAGTGCCGCCCAGCCGCCTGCTGTTCCGAATTGATGATAGAAGCGCGAAACATGACCGAAGTATCCGCTCTGCAACAAACGCTTAAGCTGTCGGGGGGCATCAAGAAAGCGTTGGTAGTGGCCAATGGCTACCACAGTCTTACCCTTGGCGGCTGCGTCTAGAATCAGTTGGCCCTCCGCGACGGTTGCTGCGAGTGGTTTTTCAATGAGTGTTGAAACTCCGGCTTCGAGTAACGGGACAGCGATTGAAGCATGGGTGTGATTTGGCGTTGCAATGATCGCCCCGTCGCATAATTGAGGAAGTGTTGATGATTCAGTCAACGCTCGGGCTGTCAAACCGTAATCAGTAACCAACGAGTTTGCTCGATCAAGAACTGGATCAACGATCGCAGTAACGCTTATGTTGGGCAACGATAACGCTGTTGGCAGGTGGCTATTTTGAGTGATCAGGCCTGCCCCGATGATCGCCAGACGAAACGGTGGGATCTGAGTACTAGCTAAGATGCTTGCCATTTGTAATGAGATATTAAGTCAATCGGTAAGTCATAGCTGGCTTGCCTTGACGTCGAGTTATGTTCGTCTTGTTGAAATTTGAGATTGAGTCATGTGTTGATTGCTTGGAGTGGTCATTTCGAGAAATCTGAAAATGTGCTATTGTGTGTGCAATATTCAAATTTTGACGTATCAGGCAAACTGAGACTATGACCAGCATTATTGTCGTCCCCGCTGTTGTTCGCAGGAATCTGTCGCAATAGATAGTACGCGACGATGATTATTGATCTAGCGAGCAAGTCTCGTTGATCGAATCGGTGATTGAGGCGTTAGGCGAGCGCGCTGAAATGATAGTGGTCACATGAATTTATATCTGCCAAGAGGTCGCGATCCTTGGATGGATTGGTTGACCTGAATGTCGTCAACATCTGGACAGGCAGGCCACGCTCACACTAACTTCGAAGTGGAGTGAGTGAACAGCGCTTCAAAAAAAAATGCAAAGACTGTGTGACTGATTTGCCGTTGTCGCCCCACTCAAGCGAGGGGGTGCAGAAGGCCTAGAGCCACGCCAAGCCGTAGGATCATCCGCGCATGATGTACGAAGCGCTTCGAGTTCGCGTCGCGGCCTGCGTTGCTGCGGCACTCCTGACCTCCTGCGGTGGAGGGAATCAGACTGAGCCAGGTACGCTGTTGTCGGAGAGGCGAGTGCCCTTGGCGGGCGCGACGCTGTTGAGCGCGGCCCCGCAACTGGCGGCCGCATGGACTGAGCAGCCCAGCGGCAGCGTCGCTTGGCCTGCAGGCCCAGGCCCAAGGGTGTGGACCGAGATGACTTGGGACTCCCAGCGCGGGGAGATCGTCCTGTTCGGCGGCAATGGGCCGAATCTGTACGACAACGACATCTGGTCCTACAAGACCGAAACTGGGGAATGGACTCTGATCGATCCCTTTACGCTGTGCCCGGGAAACGATGGCTTCAGCAAGATCAACGGGACCGACGACACCAACTTCAAGTACGACCCGTTCAACAACCTCTACTGGGCGTTTGGTGGCGCCAGTGGATACCGTTGTATCAGTATGAGTCAGGCCCGTACCGCGGCGGCGGGCAGCGGACCAACGGTCATCGTCGACCCGACGTTGAGTTCCGGCGTCGATGGTGAATACGTCGGGTGGTCGGTCAATACCGCCAGCGGGACCGCACGCGTCGTCGGCTACTCGGCGAACACCCGTACCCTGACGCTGGCCGCGGCACTGCCCGCCCTGACCGCTGGCACCACGTACCGTCTGTATGCCACCAATGGGGCCGGAATCTGGTACTTCAACCCCACGACCGGTACATGGACCGGGCAGGGCTTGGCGCCGGGCGATACCACGACGATTCCGACGCAAGGACGCATTGCCGCCGCGGTTGACTATTCGGTGCTCGACCATGCGTTCGTGCTGTGGGGTGGCTTGAGCATGGGGACGGACCGCCGCGTGTGGAAACTGGACGTGACCACCAAGCAGTGGACAGCGCTGCCCGTTCCAGCGACTGGCGCCCCGGCACACCGTCGGGAGATGCTCAACTCCTTCGTCTACGACAAGGCCAACGACGTCTTCATCCTGTTCGGCGGTGTGTGTTCGTACACCTACGATGCCACCTGCCCCGAGGCCTCGGTGATGGGCGAGACATGGGCTTACCGGCTTTCGACGAACACCTGGACCAACATGAATCCGGCCGTGGCGCCAACCGCGCGCGCCCAGCAGGTGATGGCGTACGACGAAGAGCATGGGGTCGTCGTGCTCTTTGGCGGCAGCACCGGGGGTGCCGACCTCAACGACACCTGGGTGTACCACTACCCCAGCAACACCTGGACGCAGTTGTCGACGGCGAGCGCACCTGCTCCCCGGCGCTTGGCGCAGATTGCCTACAACCCGATCTCACGGCAGACCATCGTGTTCGGCGGGGCGACGCAGGGCACTGGAGTCCGTGGCGATATCTGGGCACTCAGGCTGACGAGCACGGGTTCGGGCAATACCCCTCCCACCGTGAGCTTGAGTGCTCCGGCCGCAGGCGCCACCTACACCGCCCCGGCCAGCATCGCGCTGGCGGCCAACGCCAGCGACAGCGACGGCAGCATCGCCAAGGTCGAGTTCTATGCCGGCGCCACCAAGATCGGCGAGGACACGACCGCACCCTACACGCTGAACTGGAGCAACGTGGCTGCGGGCAGCTACAGCCTCACCGCGGTGGCCACCGACAACGCCGGCGCCAGCACGGTTTCGGCCGTGGTGGGCATCACTGTCGATCCACCCACCGGAGGCGGCGGCAGCATCAACGTCGCGGCGCAGGTCAACGGCGGTGTGGCCAGCGCCTCCTCCACCTATTCCAGCGCCTACCCGGTGACGGCTGTCAACGACGGCAACCGCCTGGGCAACCGCTGGGCGCAGGGTGGTGGCTGGAACGACGCCAGTTCCAGCAGCTTCCCGGATTGGGTGCAGATCAACTTCGCAGGCACGCGCACGATCAACCGCATCGACGTCTTCACGCTGCCGGACAACTATGCCGCGGGAGTGGCCCCCACGACGGAGACCACCTTCAGCCTCTACGGCATCACGGCCTTCAGCGTTCAGTACTGGAACGGTGCGGCCTGGGTGACGGTTCCCGGGGGCAGTGTCAGCGGCAACAACCGGGTCTGGCGCAGCTTTGCATTTCCTGCGGTCAGCACCGACCGCATCCGCATCACCGTCAACGGCGCGCTCTATTGGTACAGCCGCATCCTCGAGGTCGAGGCCTGGTCGGAGTGATCGCGCGGGCACCGGTGAGCCGCTTGGTCTCCCCGAGCGCGGTGCCCCACACCGTCAACGGCGCCTGATGCGCTGCTTCAACGCATGCCACTCGGTGGTGAGCGGATGTCGCATCAGGATGCTCGAGAGTACGAAGACCGCGCATCCCAGAGCCGCCGCGACCGGAGGGGTCCAGCGTGGCAGCTGCCCCGCATGGCCGGTCAGGAGCAGCAGGCATGGCACGACTGCGGTGACACCGGCCAGTGCTGCGCTGTGACCAAGCGCAGCCGCCAGACCCCTGGCCCCAAGGCAGGGTTGCCGCAGCGTGTGGCGCAGCCACAGGACCGTATTGATCGCTTGCGCGCCCAGGATCGCGAGCGCCGTGCCCAGGAGCCCGAACCAGGCGCCGACGGCGACCCCCGCAACGGTGATGACGGCTGAGGCCGCTGTCAATCGCAGGTGGAGCCGCACTTGCCCCATGGCCACCAGCACCACCGGACATAGCGCGGCCGGCAGCGCCAGCATGGCGGCACCGCAGAGCACGCGCGCCACGTCGACCGAGGCTGCCCACTGGTCGCCGTAGAGCAGGCGAACGGTCGGCTCGGCCAGCAACGCCAGGCCAAGGAAGAAGGCCCAGCCGATGGCGCACAGGTAGGACTGGGCGCGCAGGAACAGCGGCTGCAGGCTGCCGCCCTCGCGCAGGGTGCGCGCGAACAGGGGCTGGGCAACCACCATCGCCGCGTCGAGCATCAGGCGGTTGAACATTTGCGCGAGGCCGTTGGCGCGCGAGAAGAAACCCGCTGCGGTGAGGCTCTGCAGCTTGCCCAGCAGCAACTCCGGGGCGCCCTCGGCGGCGGTGCGCACGATGCTCGAGGCAGACAGGCGGCTGCCAAAGGCGAGCACGCGGCGAACATCCTGCAACCCCGGCCAGCGGGGCATTTCGGGGCTGCGAAAGAGGCGTGCCGCCGCAGCGTTGGCTAGCGTTCCAGCGAGGCTGCCTAGCGCGAGGCTGATCGGTCCCCAACCGCCGAAGGCCAGTCCCACTGAGACAGCAGCGTTGGTAGCAGCGCCGGTCACGCGCATTACCGCAAGTGACTCGAAGCGCATGTGCCTCATCAGCCATGCATAGGTCATTGAACCGAATGGGTTGACGGCGAAGTTCAATGCGACCACGCCCATGATGGTCAGCATTTGCGGCTCGGCATAGAACTGCGCTACTGGCCATGCCGCTACAGCGACAAGTACGGCCAGCGCAAGTCCTGTGAACAACTGTACGGTCCATGTGGCTCGCAAGCGGTTATGAGTCAAGTTCGGCTCCTGCACGAGATACATGCCGGAGCCGAGGTCGCGCAACGCCGATGTGAACGAGATCAGCACCATCGTGACCGAAAAGATGCCGATTTCAGTCGGTGTGAGCAGGCGTGCGATAACCATAGACATGCCGATGTTGATGAACAACGCGGCATAGCGATCCACGTAAGAGAAGAACAGCGCCCGCCGAGTCGACATCGGCTAGTAGCCCTGCAAGTGCCCTTGGGGTTTAGTACGGCTGAAGTCCGACGGTTGATCCGAGATCACCTGACGAACCACGTCGACGAACCGTGCGGTCTGCCGTTCGAGCGAGAAGCGATCCAAGACCGACGCACGCGCGGCGTTCCCGATGTCGCGCCGACAGTCTGGATCGCGGAGTTTCCGAAGTGCGTCCAGCCACTGCGCCCGACCTTGGGCAAGAAAGCCGTTGCGACCGTGCTCGATCACCGCGGCGTAGGCCGGAATCGGCGTTGCGACGACTGGTAGCGCCGCTGACATCGCCAGGGTGAGGCGGTTCTCTGATCTCACGAGCCATGTGGGCACAGGGCGCCGAGGTGGCTGGAGCCGGTTGTCCACTTCACTGGGAACCAGCGCCAGATCGGCCCTTTGGAGTTCTTCGCGGACATCCTGTGCGGTCCACGGTATTCGCCGAATTCGACCCGAGAGTGCAAACGCCAGGCGCTCGGTCAGCGGTGGTCCGGCGGCTTCCGGCCCAGCAAGCAATCGAACTGCACCAAGGAGTGCGCCGAATGTGCCGTTGGTGCTTGGCGATCTGTACCGGCCCACAATGCTGAGGCGCAGCCAGTGTGGCGGCAAGCCCAGCTCCGGCACGTGAGTCAATGATGATGCGGTGACCAATACCCCGCGCAAGGGGTGCGCAAAGTCGCCCCGGCTTCGCCTGAGTTGTGCGCGCTGAACGTTGCCATCTTCAATCCCATCGTGCACGACGTGTACCTTGTGACGCAATGGGGTCGGATACAACGCACGGAGGAACTCCGACACCACAACGGTTGCGTCCGTTGCGGCGCACATCTCTTCGTCCACGACGTCGCAGACTTGGAAGATTGTGGCGATCTCAAGCTCAGCCAACCGCCGCGCCAAGGCAACGGCGTGGGCGCCATAGCACTTCTGGAATACCACACAGCGAATTCCCTGCGAACGCAGTGCAGTCGCACTCAGTTTCAGCTCTGGCGTCTCGCAAGGTGTCTCTGGTTCGAAACAGACATGAGGATCGAAGCCGGATTGCCGCAAGCCTTCGAACATGTTTAGGGCGGCGATCCGGGTGCTGGGCAGGGGCCGGTTCCTGGACGAGGCCAGCACAAAGCCCAAGCGAACGAGTGGCTCTCCCGGTGTTGCTGCCTCGGTCATCACAACGGTTCGGGTTGACGGTTCATAGCATTCCGTAAGACCAGCGTGCGGCTTATCGCAGAGTCAGATTCGTGCACGCAGCGTGACCTGATAAGTAAGCAATTCGCGAATTGGTGCCAATTCCTGGAGCGGCACCGGCAGGCGGTTGAGCAGACGATTGGCGCGCCCGCCACCTTGATCGCCCCAGCGCAGCGACAGCACTCGCCGCTCCAGCGTTAAACCCTGATCGGACAAAAGTCGAGTGATGTCTTTGAGCGTGAACCAGCGCAGGTGCGTTCGATCGAACAGGCCGCGCGGGCGTTGCGGAAAACTCCCGCGGACGAAGATCGACCACAGCGCCGATACGTGACGGATGTTGGGCAGCGACATCACGATGCACCCGTGGGGCACAACCCGTTCGCGCGCAGCGCTGAGCGTGCGCGCCGGGTCGGCGAGGTGCTCCAAAACATCAGCAAAGATGATGCAGTCGTAGGAGCGGCCTCCAAATCCGGTGCTCCAGTCGAAGTGCTCCACATTTAAACACTTCACCTCACGCAGGCGGCCCCGGGCCTCCTTGGCTAGGCCTTCGTCGAGTTCGATGCCATCTACGTAACAGCCGAGTTGCCTGTGCATCAGGGTCACTCCTACTTCGCCGTTGCTGCACCCGACGTCGAGGATCTCGCGTGCATTCAGGGGAACCAGCTCGCAGATGTCTGGGCGCGAGGTGGTGTAGGCCGCTCGCTGCTGAGCGCGTTGGGCAGCACGCGTTGATGTTGTGCCACTTGGGGGCTCCTCGTCATTCGGAGTAGCGGTTGGCATAGTTCCCCTTCAAACGTTCCAAGCACCGCGGCCGATCTGGAGCGCGACTTCGAGTGCTGAGGCCAACTGTGCGCTTCGCTGCGCCCGCGAGAACTGTGCCGCCCCTTCTGGTCGGACGCGCAGGTCTTCCGTGCTGCCCTGCAACAGCGCACGCAGCGATTCGGCGATCTGCGCCGCATCATCCAAGGCCGCCATCCGCTGCACGCCGAACTCCCGCAGGCACGCGGCCGTGTCGCCGGCGGCGTCGGTGAGGGCGAGGATGGGGCGGCCGGCGCGGGCGTATTCGTAGACCTTGGCCGGCACCTGGTCGTTGCAGTTGCTGGCCTGCATGACGAGCAGGGCATCGGCGCGCAGCATCTCGGCCAAGGCCTCCTGGTAGCCGACGGCGGGCAGGAGTTCGATGAAGGCTTCGATGCCGCGCTGCGCGGCCAGGCGGCGCAGGAGATCGTCGTGTGCCGATGCGCGAAAGCGAAAACGCAGCCTCGTGGGTGCCACGCCGTCCGTGCGCGCCAGCATCTGGATGGCATCCATCAGCGCCGTCGGGTCGCGTTCGGACGGGTAGACGATGCCGCTGTGCAGCAGCGTCAGTGCACCGGGCGTCAAGGGCTGGTCGAGGCCGCCGCGCCGCTCGGCGGCGGCAAAGCTGCTTTCGTCGTAGCCGTTCTCGATGACGCCGATGCGCTCGGCGTGGGTCGGGTAGCGCCGACGGTACTCGCGAGCGGCACCGCGCGCGGCGAAGACGCTGCGGGCGGCGCTGGCGATCACCTGGCGCTCGATCGCGTCGAAGGCCTGCCAGGTGCGGGGATCCGCGGGGTAGCCGTCCTGCGCCATGGGATCGCGAAAATCGGCCACCCAGGGCAGGCCGGTCGCGGCCTGCACGCGGGCGCCGATGACGTGCGCCGTGGCGATCGGGTAGGTGCTCCAGATGACCTGCGGCCGGTAGCGCCTGACGAGCGCACGCGCGCGCCGCACGGCGTCGAAGCGCCAGCTGATCCAGCGGTCGGGCCGCGCCAGGAAGCCGGGATAGCGCCCGCCCAGCGAGAGTTGGCGCGCGGCATCGAAGGCCAGCGCGCGTTCGACGACGAGGCCCTGAGGAACGTCGGCCAGCAGGTCCGGGCTCGTCGACTCGTAGGCCGAGGGTGTGGCCGTGAGCACCAGCGGCTCCCAGCCATGCTCGGGCAGATGCTGCGCAAAGCGCAGCGTGCGCTGGATGCCGCTGCTTCCCGCCAGGGGCGGGAAGTGGAAGGCGATCATGAGGACGCGCCGCACGTCTCAGCCGTCACTGGTGGTCGGCGTCTGCTCCGTCTCGGCAGCAGCGACCCGGCGCCGCCGGGCCTGTGCCAGCCGCTGCAGCCATGCCCAGCGGTAGGCGGTGAGGTGATAGAGCGTGCGGTGCGTGTCGGTGAGCCGCGTATGCCACTCCAAGCGGCGCCCGAAGTACTCGATACGGCGCACCTCCCCGTCGGCAAAGAAGCTCTTCAGTTCGTCTTCGCGCAGGAGAGAGGCCGGTGACAACGCCTTGTGCGACTCGTCATACGTGGTCTTGAGGACGATCAGCGTCCCAGCACGCAGCAGGCCCAGGTTCATCGCCACCGTGCGATCACCGAAGGTGTATTCGGTGACGAAGGCCTCGCCTCGGTGTGCGGCGTCTTGCAGCCATTGCGTGTAGAAGCGCCCCTGATCGTTGTCGGGGTGGATGGCGGTGCCCTGGGCCGCCTTCCATCCGCTGGCTTCCAGCACGCCGTAGCGGGCCACGGCCTGCGCCATGTCGGACGCCGAGCGCAGGATGTGCATCGTCGCCTGCACGCCATCGTCGGCGATCTTCTTGCGCTGCTTCCGCAGGTTCTGGCGCAGGTTCTTGCCGCGGGCTGCCCAGTAGTCGTCGAAGCTGCCACGAAGGTCAAGCCAAGCCGTCTCGATGTAGTCCGCGGTCTGCACCCGGTCGGTGTCTGCGGGGCGTTCGTGCAGGAGAGGGTCGATCTGTGTGAGCGACATCACCCAACACGTCGTGGGCATGCCGCTCAACGCGCGAGTGGCGACCCCCAGTGGCGTCAGGCCCGCACGCGCCACCCAGCATCCCACAGGCAGTTGCGACGGCTGGTAGCACTGCCACTGCATGGGGCCGCTGCGACTGGCCACGATCATCGCCGCCAGGCCGTCGCGATCGTGCGCAATGGCCAGCCATTGTCTGCCGTCATCGAAGGTCTGCAGGGCCGCCCGAACCGCTGCGGCATCGAGGATCGGGAGATTGCCGTGCTGGCCGTTGAGCTGGTCCCAACTACGGCGGATCTCTTCGTCGGCAAAGGCCTGCTGGGCAGGCTGATGACTCCAGCGGATCGGAGGCTGCATGGCGTATCGAGATCTAGGGCGAACCGCTGGCCGCGGAGGATGGCGCGGCCGCAGCTTCGGCAGTCGCCGCATTCGCGGAGGCAGCCGGATCCGCCTTGTCGGGCGCCGGTTCGGCCCACCTGCCAGCGGCCTGGAGCGCCTGCTTGAGCTCTTGCCGGGGCATGCCCAATGCAGCAGCCTTGTGCGCCTGACTCAGTGCGTCGTCGAACTTGCCAAGTTTGACGTAGACCAGTCCCAGGTTGTAGTGAGTGAACGGGTTGTCCCCAGCCTTGACCTTGACGAAATCCAGCTGCCTGAGCGCGTCGTCCTCACGCTTGTGCTTGCTGAGCCACTCCGCAAACAGCATGCGTACGGTGAGGTCATCCGGCTTGAAACGGATCGCTCGCTCGTACCAGCAGTCGATCGGGTAGCGCAGGCCAGGTGGCTGCATCGACTTGGCCCGGTCGGCCAGGCGCCCGGCTGCGATCAGCGCTCGGTGATGGTTCGGGAAAGCACGCAGGGTGTAGTCGAGATCCTGGGCCACGGTGCTGGACTGGCCACGAATCAGACCCTCGACGACGGGCGTGAAGTGCGCGCTCTCCACCAACTGCAGGGGTTCACCGCGATCGACCCGGTAATCCCAGGGTCCGAAGGCGTTGGAGAGGTTGCCGCAGCCCGGCACCTCCACGTTGAGCGCATAGGCGCCGGCGCTGCTGCCGAGCAGCGCGCAGACCAGGCTCAAGCGGACGACGTGCCGAAGCCGCTGATCCTTGCGTCGGCGCCGCGATGCGGCGCCGTGGCGCCCGAACGGGATGCTCGGTTGTGGTTCTCTCATGCACGGCGCTCCGTTGATCGATCGAGCCACTTCCTGGTGAGGATCGCGACTTCCTGCCTGGCCGCGGCCGATGAGAAGGTATGGTCGGTTTCGGGCAGGCTGTCCCAGCTCTGATCTTGTCTACCAAGCGCGCTCTGCCAGAGCGGATCAGCACGAACATGCTCTTCGAACTCGCGGGCGGTGTAGTCGCGGCCGCTGAGGATGATCTGCAGTCCGGGTCCGAGGGCACGCGCCGCATGCGCCATGCGCACGGTGTAGTGGACCGGCGCATCCGCGGTCGTTGGCGCCGGCGTCGGCCCGGCCATTGCGCGCATGGCCCGGCCAAGGTCACGTGCTGCCGCCAGTCCGATGCCACCCCGCAGGAGCTTGCGCCAGAAAGCGGCCGAGCGAAGGCGGTCCCGGTAGTAGTGCTTGACGCGCGTCTGCGCCTGCAGACGTTCGCTGCGCACCCAGGGGTTGGCGATCGACACGCCAACCACGCGAGGGTCCGCGCGTTCGTGCACATAGAGCAGCGCCGCCGACGCGCCGTCGCAAAGACCCCAGAGGGCGACGTTCCGCACGCCGGGCGCGCGTTCGATCAGCGCGTCGATGGCAGCGCCGATATCGGGCGTGATCTGCTCGAAGTCGCGCAGCGCCCCGCTGCTGTCGCCCATGCCGCGCACGTCGAAGCGCAGCACCGGGTGGCCGGCGGCGGCCAGGGCGCGCGCCAGGTGCACGAACTGGCGGTGGCTGCCGGCGCGGTACTGCGGGCCGCCGACGATGACGACCACGCCGGTGCGCGCGGCCTGCGCCGCACCGCCTGCGGCGGCGGGATGGTGCAGGATGCCCAGCAGCGTCTGGCCCTCGCAGCCGAAGGCGAAGGCTTCCTCGCGCACCATGGCTGCGGCGGCCGTCATGCGGCGGCGGGCTCGGTGGCCGCGGGCTGGGCGCTGGGGGGCGCGAGCAGCGCGCGCGCGGTGGCGTCGAGCAGCGCCGGCGCGTCCTCGATCTCGGTCGTCTGCCAGAAGGGCGGGCCCTGCACCGCCTGCGCCTGCACCTGCCAGCCCGCCTGCTGCCAGGCGGCGAGCGTGGCCGCACCCGCGGGGGCCAGGCGCGGGTTCTCCACGGCGCTGAGCTCGAACCACAGCAGCCGCCCCGGCGGCTGCGCGGGCGGCGGCTTCAGCTCGGCCTGCTCCAGCCCCTTGCACAGGGCCGGGCTCAGCGTGTAGCCGGCGATCTCGACCGCGCGGCCGGCGGCGAGCTCGGCGCGCAGCTGCTCCATCGCCGCCTTGGCCTGGCCGGCGGCGAGTTCGCCGGCCGCGCGCAGGCGCAGGAACTGCTGCAGCAGCAGCTTGCCCAGCGGCGCGGGCTGCCAGAAGAGGTAGTGGCAGGCGCTGCCGGCCTCGGCCAGCCGCGCGCCCGCGGCGACCGCCAGCAGCGTTCCCGCGCGCAGGCCCCAGAGCCAGAGCGGTGGCGCGCTCTCGCCGTCGCGGGCGGGGTGGCGCTGCTGCAGCCAGCGCGCGGCGTGGACGACGTCGTCGACCCAGCGCGCCCAGCTGGCGTCGCCGAAGTCGCCGGCGCTGTCGCCGCAGCCGAGCAGGTCGAGCTGCGCCACCGCCAGGCCGGCGGCGGCCAGGGCGCGCGCCTGCAGCGCGGCCATGCGGCGGGCCTTGTTCATCTCCTCGGCGAAGGGGTGCACGTAGAGCACGAGGCCGCGCGCGCGCGCCTGTGCCGGCGCATGGTGCAGGAGCAGGCGCGCCCCCAGCGGCGTGTCGTCGACGGTGATGAACCGGGGCTCGAAGGAGCCGGCCATCGGCGGTGGGCGCAGCGGCATCGGACCCGCGCGCGGGTTCACTGCGCGATCTGGGCGCTGACGAAATCGGCCAGCGCGCCGACGGTGGCGAAGGCCTCGCCGTCGAGGTCGTCGTCGGCGACGAAGCCCAGGCGCTCCTCGAGCGTGGTGATGAGCGTGGCCACGGCCATCGAGTCGAGTTCGGGGATGGCGCCCAGCAGATGCGTTTCACGCGTGAAGCTCGCGGCGCGGCCGCCCAGGCTGAGCACTTCGTCCAGCACGTTGATGACTTCGCGGGTCACGTCCATCGGGGTCGGGTCGGAACGGGTCGGCACGGATCCCGTCGGGCAGGCGGGGTTCGCCGCATTCTAGGTGGGCTGCCGTCGGCGGGTGCCGCTTGCGCGCCTTCGCCGTGGGCGATTCGGTGACGGGCTTCTCGCTGCGCCGCCGCGGGGCTCAGCCGCGGCGCGCCACCGCCTGCAGCAGCGCCGTCATCCAGGCCATCTGCGCATCGCTCAGCGCCTGGTGGCAGGGCAGGTGGAAGACGCCCTGGCGGTAGTCGCGCGCGACCGGGCACTCCGAGGCGGCCATGTCGTCCCAGCGCCAGATCGGCAGCCCCATGCGCTTGAGCGGGTCGAACAGCCGCGCCGGCTCGGACACCCGCAGGGGGAACATGTAGGGCGCGACGCCCTCGGGCAGATGCGGCAGCAGGGCGCTGACGCCGGGCAGGCCCGCCACCGCCTGCTGCCATTGCCGGTAGCGGGCGCGCCGCTGCGCGACCAGCGGCTCGAGGCGGCTGTGCTGCTCGATCCAGCGCGAGACGGCCAGACCGGCGCGGCCCGCGTCCGCGGCGCGGTAGTCGGCCGAGGGCTGGTCGCTGCATTCCTCCCAGTCCCGGCCGCTTGGGGCGCTGCGCGCGGCCAGTGCGGCGCGCTCGGCCTCGATCGCGGCGGCATCGGGGGCCGGGACCGGGCTGCGCCACTGCGACCAGGCGGCGCGCAGGCCCCGCAGTTCGGCGCCTGCCGTGGCGCGGAGCGGCAGGCGCGCGGGCAGTGCCGCGCCTTCGTTGGCCCAGAGCCAGCCGCCGTCGGGGCAGGGGAAGAACTTGTAGGGGCTGCTGACGGCCCAGTGCCCGCGCGTGCCCAGCGCGGCGCGGCCGCAGGCGGCATCGGCGCCGGTGCCCGGCAAGGCGTGCGAGCAGTCCTCGATCAGGCGGATGCCGTGCGCATGGCACCAGCGGGCCACCGCGTCGATCTCGCGCGGCAGGCCGAAGTAGTGCGTCAGCAGCAGCGCGGCGGGCCGGCCGCTGCAGGCGGCGGCGGTGCGTTGCAGGCCGTCCAGGTCGGCATGCAGGTCGGGCGTGAGCGGGTAGAGCGCGATCTCGGCGCCCAGGGCGATCGCCGGGTCGAGCATGGTGCGGCAGTGGTAGGCCGGCGCCAGCAGCGCGCCGCGCGGGCCGACGCCGGCCAGCGCGTAGGCCGCCGCCAGGGCGTAGCGGCCGCGGGCATAGTGCTGGCGCGGCGTGGCCGGCTGCGGCCGGCGCCGGCCCAGCTGCGCGGGCGTCAGCGGCGGCAGCACCGGCACGCGCGGGCGCGGGTAGGCGCAGGCGCTCGGGTCGAAGCGGTGGTAGTGCAGCGGCTTCATGCCCTTGGGGGCTGCGGTGCGCAGGGGGACGTGCCGCCGTGCCCGGTCTCGCGGGTGCTTCCGCTGCGGGGATCTTCACCGCGCGCCAGGGCCGCCAGCAAGCGCTGCAGCGTGGCACGCAGGGCCAGCGCGTCCGCGTCGCCCAGGCGCTGGCGGTCGTGCACCAGCCGCAACTGCAGCGCGGGCCCGGGCACGGCGACCAGCGACAGCGGGTAGGCCGGTACCGTGCGGTAGTGCGTGGGACGGATCGACAGCGGCGCGGGCGCCGCGCCGCCCTCGTCCTGGCGCAGCGTCGGGAAGTTCCAGAGCACGAACAGGGTCTCGAACAGCGGCCTGCCCGGCGGCAGGGCGGCAGCGCGCACGGCCGCGGCCAGCGGCAGCGCCTCATGGGCGCGGCCCGCGGCAGCCTGCGCCTGCAGCGCGGCGAGCCAGGCCGCCAGCGGCGGGCCGCTGGCCGTCTCCACGCGCAGCGGCTGGGTGACGACGAACAGGCCCAGCATGCGCTCGATCCCGGGCACGGGCAGCTCGCGTCCGGAGCTGACGACGCCCAGCACGACCTCGTCGCAGCCCGTGTGCCGCGCCACCAGCAGGGCCCAGGCGGCCTGCAGCAGCGTGCCCAGGGTGACGCCGCAGCGGGCGGCGGTGGCGGCGAGCGCCGCCGTGCTCGCCGGCGGCAGCTCGAGATCGAGTTCGCCGAAACCCGGCGCGGCGGCCACCGTTCCCGCGCCCGGCAAGGGCGCTGCGCCCGCCACCCCGGCCAGCGTCTGCTGCCAGTGCCGCAGACCCGCACGCAGGTCGACCGCGGCCAGGTGCTCGCGGTAGAGGGTGTCGTCGATGACGGCGGGCAGGCAGGCTCGCGCGGCGTCGCCGCCCGCGGCGTGCAGCGCCAGCACCTCGCGCAGCACCCCGGCGATGGACCAGCCGTCCAGCAGCAGGTGATGGTGCGTCCAGGCCAGCGCGTGGCGCCTCGGGCCCAGGCGCGCCAGGGTCAGGCGCATCAGCGGCGGCGCCGCGAGGTCGAAGCCGTCATCGACTGCGCGCGCGCAGTGCGCCTGCCAGGCGTCGGCCTGGGCGCCGTCCTCGAGCGCCGAGAGGTCCAGTACGGTCCAGGGCAGCGGCGCGCTACGCGCGGTGACCTGCACCGGCTGCGAGAGCGCGCTGCGCAGGAAGCCCGCGCGCAGCGCGGGGTGGCGGTCGACGACGGCCTGCCAGGCGGCGATGAAGGCGCGGGCGTCCAGCTCGCCGTCGAGTTCGTAGCCGAGCTGGTCGACGTAGACGCGCTTGTCGCGGGCGAGCAGCCAGTGCACGAACAGGCCCTGCTGCGACGGCGTGAGCGGCTGCACGTCGGACCACTGCGGGTGGGCGCCCAGGAAGCGCGCACGCAGCGCCGGGTCCAGCGGACGCAACGCGCGGAAGGTATCGGCGACCGCTTCCGCCGGGGCCGGCGGCGCCGGCGGCATCACCGGCTGCGCCACGGCCGCGAGCGCGGCGATCGTCGGGTGCGCCAGCAGGTCGGCGCTGCGCAGCAGCCAGCCCGCCGCGCGTGCGCCGACGGCGATGGCCAGCGCCGACATCGAGTCGCCGCCCAGGGCGAAGAAGTCGTCGTCGATGCCGACCTCGGCCACCCCCAGCTCCTGGGCCCACAGGCGCGCAAGCGCTTGCTCGGCGGCGCTGCGCGGGCTGCGGCGCGCGGCAGCGTCGCTGCCGCTGCCGGGCCGCCCGCGGTCTGCATGCCCGGGCATCGACGCGGGCAGGCGCAGCGCGTTGCGGTCGACCTTTCCCGCCGGGTTCAGGGGCAGCGCGGCCAGGGGCACGAAGAGCGACGGCAGCATCGCCGCGGGCAGGCGGGCGGCCAGGTGCGCCGACAGTTGCGCGCACCAGGCCGCCTCGTCGGCGGCGGCGCCCGCGGCGGGCACGACGAAGGCGACGAGGCGGCCAGGGTCGTGGGCGCGGCGGCTGCCGGGCCGTCCATCGCCCCCGCCATCGCCCCCGCCATCGCCATCACGGAAGACCCGAGCGACGGCGTCGGCCACGCCCGGGTGCTGGCGCAGCACGGCCTCGATCTCCGGCAGTTCGATGCGCTGGCCGCGCAGCTGCACCTGATGATCGACGCGGCCGGCGCATTCCAGGCTGCCGTCGTCGCGCCAGCGACCGATGTCGCCGCTGCGGTAGAGCACCGGGCCGGCGGCGTCGGGGTGGTCGGCGAAGGGGTTGCCGACGAAGGCCTCTGCCGTGCGCTCGGGCTGCTGCCAGTAGCCAGCGCCGACGCCGACGCCGGCGATGCAGATCTCGCCCCAGGCGCCCACGGGCAGCGGGCGCAGCGCGGCGTCGAGCACGTGCAGGTCCAGGTTGGCCAGCGGCTGCCCGATCGGGACGCTCAGCTGGTGCGGCGGCAGCGGCGCGCGGATCACCGCCTGGCAAACGTCGTCGGCGGCTTCGGTGGGGCCGTAGGCGTTGACCACGGGGATCTGCGGGTACAGCGCGAGCCAGGCGTTGACCAGCTCGACCGAGGCGGCCTCGCCGGTGACCATGGCGTAGCGCAGGCTGGGCAGCGCGCGCTCCTCGGGCGGGAGTGCCGCAGCGTAGTCGATGAGGTACCTGAAGACAGTGGGCACGAGCTCGATGAGGTGCAGCCCGTGCTGCCGGACTTCGGCGAGCACGCGCGCGACGTCGGTGGCGTCGTCCACGATCACCGTCGTGCCGCCCAGCGCCAGCGGTGCGGCGAACTGCCACACCGAGATGTCCGAGGAGGCCGGTGCGCTCTGCAGGAAGCGGCCCACCGTCTCCCGGCCCAGCGCCTGCGCCTGGGCCAGCAGGTGGTTGACGGCGCCGTCGTGGCGCACGATCGCGCCCTTGGGCCGGCCGGTCGAGCCCGAGGTGTAGAGCATGTAGGCCGGGTCGCGCGGGCCGGCGGGCGAGGCCGCGCGCACGCCCGCCTGGGCCGCCCGCGCGTCGGGGCCGTGCACCGTCCAGGGGCCCGGCTGCGGGCTGTGCCCCAGCGGCTGCTGGCAGATCACGTGGCGCAAGGCCGGGCAGTCGCGCAGCGCTGGCGCAAAGCGCTCCAGCGCCTGGGCTCCAACCACCGCCACCGCGGCCTCGCTGTCGGCGAGCATGTACTTCACGCGCTCGGCCGGGTAGCCGGGGTCGACGGGCACGTAGGCGCCGCCGGCACGCCAGACCGCGACCATCGCGACGACGAAGTCCAGCCCGCGGCGGTCGAGCACGGCCACGAAGGCTCCCGGGCCGACGCCGCAGGCGATCAGCTCTTGCGCCAGCGCGCGGCTGCGCAGGTCGAGCTCGGCCCAGCTCAGGCGGGCCGAGCCATGCGCGGCGCAGATCACCCGCGGCGCGCAGCGCGCGACCTGGGCATCGATCAGTGTGGCGAAGGTCGCCTGCGCCGGCAGGGGCAGGCGCAGGCGGTTGAAGCCGCGCAGCACGCGCGTGCGCTCGGCGGCGTCGCACAGGGGCAGGTCGCCGATGGCGGCGGGCGTGGCGGCATCCGCGGTGGCCAGCACGTGGGCGAGCTGGCGCGCCAGCGGCGGCAGGCTTTCGGCGCGGTAGAGGTCGGCGTCGGCGTCGAGGGTGGCATCGGCGCAGCGCAGCACCAGATCGGCCGCCAGGGGCGGGCTGCCGGGCGCGGCGAAGTCGACGAGCACGCCCGGCGGCGCGGCCGCCCCGGGGCAGGCTTCGTGCCGGGTCTCGGCCGAGGTCGGCGGCCGCTCGCCGGCGTCGATTGCCTGCAGGGCCCGTTCGGCCTGCCCCACCAGGTGGGTGAAGGGGAGTGCGGCCGCGACGTCGAGTGCCAGGGCCTGCAGCCGGCCGCCGCGGCGCAGCGTCAGCGCCACCGCTTCGGTGCGCGCATGCGCCCGCAGCAGCACCGCGAGCGCGGCGATCCAGAGCGCAGGAGCTGGCGGCGGCGCGTCGGGCAGCGGCAGCGTGTGGCGCTGCCCGCTGCTTCGGGCCGGGCGCAGGAAGTCGCGCGTGGGGGCGCTGGCGGCGAACAGGTCCGGTGGCGGTGCGGCGGATTCAGGCACGCAGGCAGTCCCGAACGGCCTGCTCGATCGTCGACAGCCCCTGCAGCAGCTCCGCCTCCTCGATGTTCAGCGGTGGCAACAGCTTGAGCACGGTGTCGCGGCGGCCCGCGGTCTCGATGATCATCCCGAGCTCGAAACAGCGCCGGCTGACGCGGCTGGCGAAGCCATCGTCGATGGCAGCGCCATCCAGCCCCTGGATCAGGCCCAGGCCGCGCCGCTTCAGCCGCGGGTCCAGCGCGGCGACGCGCTCGTGAAGCACGCGCTCGCAGAGGGCGCCCTTGCGCTGCACCTGGGCTCCGAGGTCGATCCGCGCCGCCTGCTCCAGCGCCGCGGTGCCGGCGACGAAGGCGAGCTGGTTGCCGCGGAAGGTGCCGGTGTGCTCGCCGGGCCGCCAGGCGTCGATGGACGGGCGCAGCAGCACCAGCGACAAGGGCAGGCCATAGCCGCCGATGGCCTTGCTGAGCACCACGATGTCGGGCGTGATGCCGGCGCGCTCGAAGCTGAAGAACGGCCCCGTGCGATGGCAGCCGACCTGGATGTCGTCGACGATCAGCAGCACGCCGTGGCGCTGCAGCAGCGCCTGCAGATCGTGCAGCCACGGGCTGGGCGCGACGTTGATGCCGCCTTCGGCCTGCAGCGTCTCGAGGATCACGGCCGCGGGCTTGTCGACGCCGGAGTGGCTGTCGGTCATCAGGCGCTCGATCCACGCCAGGATCGCGGCGTCGTCCAGCTGCCCGTCGGGATAGGGGACGAAGGTGACGTCGTGCAGGCCCGTGCCCGCGGCGGCGCGCTTGCCGTGGTTGGCGGTCACGGCCAGGCTGCCCAGCGACAGCCCGTGATACGCGCCGCTGAAGGCGAAGACGCCCTGCCGCCCCGTGACCCGGCGCGCCAGCTTGAGCGCCGCCTCGACGGCGTTGGCGCCGGTGGGGCCGGTGAACTGCAGCCGGTAGTCCAGCCCGCGCGGGGCGAGCACGTGTCGCACGAAGGCTTCGATGAAGGCGGCCTTGGCCTCGGTGTAGAGGTCCAGTCCGTGCGTGATGCCGTCGGATTCGATGTAGGCCAGCAGCCGGCGCTTGATGAAGTCGGGGTTGTGGCCGAAGGCGAGCGTCCCGGCGCCGGCGAAGAAGTCCAGGTACGCCCGGCCGGCACTGTCGAAGACGAACGCGCCCTTGGCGCGGCCGAAGACGGCGGGAAAGGCGCGGCAATAGCTGCGCACCGCGGATTCGTGCGCCTCGAAGGGCGCATGGCCCACGCTTTCGGGCAGGTCGGGAATCCGCATGGCGCAATGCCTGGCAGGGGATTCGTTCAGCGCAGCTTGGCGGCGACGAGATCGGCCAGCGAACCGACGCTGGCGAAGCTTTCGCTGTCGATCTCGTCGTCGGCGATGGCGATGTCGAAGCGCTCCTCGAAGGTGGTGATCAGCGTCACCACGGCCATCGAGTCCAGCTGCGGCACGGCGCCGAGCAGCGGCGTCTCGCGCGTGTACGTGGACGATCGGCCGCCGAGGCTGAGCACTTCGTCGAGCACGCGCGTCACCTCCAGGAAGATGTCCATGGCGGGTTTGCGGTCGGCTGCGGCTGGCATCACCGGCAAATTCTAGGTGGGCCGGCACGGTGGCGGGGCCGGCGCCGGACCGGCGGACGCGCTCGCGCGGCAAGTCGTCACGCTTTGCGCGTCCGGCGACCGCGCCGGTGGCTTGGCCCCCTGCGCCGCCGGGGAAAATCGCATCGACCATGCCACAACGGGTTCCGATCGCGATGACTGCCATGCCGCCCGACGCCGCCCTGCTGCACGACCTGGTGAGCCGCGCAGCCGCACTCTGGCCCGAGCGCCCGGCGCTCACCACGGGAGGGCGTTCACTCCCCTATGCGGCCCTGCAGGACGCGCTGCAGGCCTTCGCCGCCGGCCTCATGCAGCTGAACCTGCAGCGCGGCGAGCGCGTGGGCATCTACCTCGAGAAGCGCCTCGAGACCGTGGTCGCGAGCTTCGGCGCGCCTGCCGCCGGGGCCGTGATGGTGCCCATGAACCCGCTGCTGAAGGCCGAGCAGGTGGCCTACATCGCGCGCGACTGCAATGTGCGCGTGCTCGTCACCTCGCCCGAGCGGCTGGCGCTGCTGGCGCCGGTGCTGGCCGAGTGTCCGGACCTGCGCCACGTGGTGTTGACCGAGCAGCCGGCGCAGCCGCCGGCGCTGCCCGCGGGCGTGGCGCTGCACGAATGGGCGGCGCTGCAGGCGGCGCCGGCGCGCGCGGGGCACCGCGTCATCGACACCGACCTCGTCGCCATCCTCTACACCAGCGGCTCCACCGGTCGCCCCAAGGGCGTGGTGCTGAGCCACCGCAACATGGTCGCCGGCGCCAAGAGCGTGGCCAGCTACCTCGGGAACGGTCCCGAGGACACGCTGCTGGCGGCGCTGCCGCTGTCCTTCGACGCCGGCTTCAGCCAGTTGACGACCGCCTTTCACAGCGGCGCGCGCGTGGTGCTGCTGAACTACCTGCTGCCGCGCGACGTGCTGCGCGCGCTGGAGCGCGAGCGCGTCACCGGCCTCACCGCCGTGCCGCCGCTCTACATCCAGCTCACGCAGCTCGACTGGCCGGCGGCCATCGGCGAGCACCTGCGCTACTTCGCCAACACCGGCGGGCGCATGCCGCGGCAGACGCTGGACGCGCTGCGCGCGCGCGTGCCGCGCGCCAGGCCTTATCTGATGTACGGGCTCACCGAGGCCTTTCGCAGCACCTACCTGCCGCCCGAGGAGGTCGACCGCCGCCCGGACTCGATCGGCAAGGCCATCCCCAACGCCGAGATCCTGGTGCTGCGCGAGGACGGCAGCGAGTGCGGCGTCGACGAGCCCGGCGAGCTGGTGCACCGCGGTGCCCTCGTCGGCCAGGGCTACTGGGGCGACGCGGAGAAGACCGCCGAGCGCTACAAGCTGTTGCCGGTGGGCATCGGCGGGCGCCAGGCCGGGCAGATGCTGCCCGAGTTCGCGGTGTTCTCGGGCGACACCGTGCGCCGCGACGCCGAGGGCTTTCTCTACTTCGTCGGCCGGCGCGACGAGATGATGAAGACCTCGGGCTACCGCGTCAGCCCGACCGAGGTCGAGGAGGTGCTCTACGCCACCGGCCTGGTGGGCGAGTGCGTGGCCTTCGGCGTCGAGCACGAGAGCCTCGGGCAGGCGATCCAGGTCATCGCCACCGCGCCCGAGGGCGCGAGCGCGCTCGACCTCGAGGCGCTGCTGGCGCAATGCCGCCAGCGCATGCCGGCCTACATGGTGCCGCACGGCATCGAGCCCGCCGCCGGCCCGCTGCCGCGCAACCCCAACGGCAAGATCGACCGCAAGCTACTCGCCACGCAGTGGGGGCAGCGGCAGGCGGGGTAGGCGCAGCCGCTCGCGCGCGACCGCGGCGCTCAGCGCAGCGCTTCGCGCACGAGTTCGGGATGCCTGGCGGCGATGCGAAGCAGAGCCTGTGCGGCGCCGGAGGGCGAACGCCGCCCTTGCTCCCATTCCTGCAGCGTGCGCCTGGAGATGCCGAGCGCCGCCGCGAACTCGGCCTGCGACATGCCGGTACGCTGGCGCGCCGCCGCGATGTCGTTGAGCGGGACTTCGGTCGCGCGGGCAAAGTCCCGGGCTTTCATCTGCCGCACCGACGCCAGCAGTTTGCGCCCGAGGTCTTCGGCGTCCAGACGCGAAGTGTCTTGCTTAGAAAAAGCCATCTTCCAACTCCTCGCGAACTTCCTTCAGGAACCGAGCCGGGATGGTGTCTCGCCCCGCCTTGGCGTAGACGAGCAGCATGCAGAGCTCGCCAGCCTCGGCAACAAGGATCGGCGTCTGGCAGATCGTCAGCACGGTCGAACCGTACGGCAGCGACGTATGTTGAGCAAGCGCTGTCGTGCGGCGTCGAGGCGCGTGCCCATGACCGCGATCACGGCCGGGGTGCAGGCGAGCGCCTGTGCCCCCTACCCAACTCGATACCCGGGCGCGTGCTGGCGCAGCCAGTGCTCGAGGATCATCGACACCCACACCATCTCGCCGTAATAGCCCGGGTGCGCGGGCAGGTGCTCGGCGAGCAGGGTGCGGATGAAGTCGGCGCGCACGATGCCGCGCGTGGCCAGCGACTGCAGCGCGTCGGTGGCGAAGCGCTTGAGCGCTTCGTGGCGGTTGGCCCAGACGCCGAAGGGCAGGCCGAAGCCCTGCTTCTTCTTGGCGAGGATCTCGTCGGGCAGGAAGCCGCGCAGCGCCTCCTTGAAGAACCAGCGCAGCCGGTTGCCCTTGAGCTTGTAGGACAGCGGCAGGTCGAGCGAGAAGTCGACGAGGCGGTGGTCGAGGAAGGGGAAGCGCGTCTGCACGCCGGCGAGCGCGGTGCTGCCGCGCACCTTGCGCAGGTCGGCCTCGGTGAGGGTGTAGCGCCAGTCCCAGGCGAGCATCAGGTTCAGCGGCGCCGCCTCTCCCGCCTGCTGCCATACCGCGCGCTGCTGGCGCAGCGGATCGGCGCTGTCGACCTGCGCCAGAAAGCCGCGTTCGAAGATGTTGTCGGTTCCCAGGCGCAGCAGCAGGTTGTACATCTGCATGCGATCGGGCAGCGGCACGCGCGCCTGCTCGATGTAGCTGCGGCCCTTGCGTGCCAGCGGCAGCGCGCCCACGGGCGTGCCTTGCAGGACGGGCTCGAGCAGGCCCTTGCGCAGCACGCCCGGCACCTGGTCGTAGAAGCCGAAGACGCGCTGCTTGGCGTAGCGCGTGTTGCCGCCGAAGAACTCGTCGCCGCCGTCGCCCGCCAGCAGTCGCGAGACGCCGTCCTCGCGTGCCATCTTCGCGCAGTAGTAGGCGGGCACGACCGAGCTGTTGCCGAAGGGCTGGTCGTAGGAGGCGGCGACGTGCGGGATGCCGGCCACCAGGTCCTCGGGGGTGACGTAGTACTCGTGGTGCTCGGTGCCGAAGCGCCTGGCGGCGATGCGCGCGTACTGCATCTCGTCGTAGCCCTCGGCCTCGAAGCCGATCGAGTACGTCGCGCCGGCGCGGCCGAGCGCCTCGCCGATCATGCCGGCCACCGTCGAGCTGTCGGTTCCGCCGCTGAGGAAGCAGGCCGGCTTGCTGCCGTCCAGGCGGCTGCCGACCGCGTCCTTCAGCAGCGCGCGGAACTTCGCCGCGAGCTTGTCGAAGTCGGCCGAGGCGGGCTCGCGGAAGCGCGGGTTCCAGTAGCGGCGCTGCTCGAGGCGGTCGCCGTCGAAGCGCGCGAGCGTCCCGGGTTCCAGGCGGTGGACGCCGCGGAAGATGGTGCGCGGCGAGGGGATGACGTGGAAGTAGAAGTAGTCGAAGAGCGCCTGCGGATCGATCTCGGCGCGCGGCGCCAGCGCCGCGAGCTCGTCGGCACGCGCGGCGAAGTGCACGCGCCCGTCGATGACGCGCCAGCACAGGCTGTGCGTGGCGAAGCGGTCGGTGAGCATCAGGCCCTGCCCGCCGTCGGCGCTGGCCTGCGCGGCCGCGAACTCGCCGTGCAGGCGATCGGCCGCGGCCCAGGGGTCAGCCTGGCCAAGCAGGTCCTGCAGTCGCTGCGCGCCTTCGGCCGTCGACAAGCCCTGCAGGCTCCCGGTGAAGAGCGCGCCCGCAGGCCTGGGCGAAATGGGGGCCGCCGCAGCGGCGAAGCTGGAGTCGTTCATGCACGCACGCCCCGGGACACGGAGCTTGGGCTCGCAAAGCGGTCGATGCTATGTCGGAGCGCCGCCTTCGTGCGCGCTCCGCCGCGGGCATCCGTGGTCGAGTTCACTGCCGGCAGCCTTGAGGCCTGGCCGCGGTGTGGCCATGGAACGCGTTGAGCCTAGACTCATGCTCCGCTGGATCTTCCGCGAGCCTATTGTTTCCAGGGCCGGCAACTGACCCCGGTCGGATCCCCATGTGACTTGGACGCGGTTTGACGCGAACCCGAATGACCTGCACCATGAAGCCATCGAAACGATGGATAGGGCGATGAAGGCCACCGTCACACTCGACGACGACGTTGCGTTGCTGATCCAACAGATCATGCGCGAACGCGATGCCTCGTTCGGGCAGGTTCTCAATGAGGGTCTGCGCAAGGGCCTGTCGCCTCGGGCGAGAGGGCCGCGGACGCGCTTCGTGCCGATGTGCTCCGACATGGGGCCGCTGCTGGTGCGGACGGGCAGCCTGAATGCCCTTGCCGACGAGCTGGAAGACCAGCACGTGCTGGCCAAGCTCACGCTCCCGCGTTGAGCCGCGGGAGCACACCTTGCGTCTGCCGGATGTGAACGTGCTGCTGCACGCGGTCAACAGCGCGTCACCGGAGCACGATCGCGCGGCGCGCTGGCTAGCCGACGCGATCGACGGGGAAGAGGGGCTGGCCCTCGCCTGGGTCGCACTGCTGGGCTTCATACGCATCAGCACGCGGCCAGGCATCTTTGCCAGACCGCTGTCGATCGACCATGCGCTGGCGATCGTGGAGCATTGGTTGCGTGCCGACGGGGTGCGGGTCGTGAATCCCGGCGAACGCCACGCTGCCATTCTTTCAAGCTTGTTGCGGCATGCGGGCTCGGCCGGCAACCTCACCACCGATGCGCACTTGGCAGCCCTGGCCATCGAGACGGATGCGCTGCTCGGCACCTTCGATCGCGATTTCGACCGCTTCCCGAACTTGCGCGTTGAGCATCTTGCGCACGCCTCCGGGCCATGAATGAACGAATCATGAGCGACCCGCAACTCAAGACAAGCCCCATCCACGCCCCCATGTCCCAGTTCGCGGCGCGCGACGGCGAGCTCGTCGTCGGCGGCAAGCGGCTTTCGGTGCTGGCGGCGCAGGTCGGGCGCACGCCGTTCTATGCCTACGACCGCGGCCTGCTGCGCGCGCGCGTGGCCGAACTGCGGGCGGCGCTGCCGGCGGCGGTGAAGCTGCACTATGCGATGAAGGCCAACCCGATGCCGGCGCTCGTGGGCTTCATGGCCGGACTGGTGGATGGCATCGATGTCGCCTCGGCCGGGGAGCTCAAGGTGGCGCTGGACGCCGGCGCCGATCCGGTCGAGATCAGCTTCGCCGGCCCGGGCAAGCGCGACGCCGAGCTGCACCAGGCGGTGGCTGCCGGGGTGCTCGTCAACGTCGAGTCGCTGCGCGAGCTGCCGGTGCTGGCCGCGGCCTCGCAGGCGCTGGGCCTGCCTGCGCGCGTGGCGCTGCGCGTGAATCCGGACTTCGAGCTCAAGGGCGCGGGCATGAAGATGGGCGGCGGGCCCAAGCAGTTCGGCATCGACGTCGAGCAGATCCCGCAGGCGCTGGCGCAGATCGGTGCGCTGGGCCTGGCCTTCGAGGGCTTTCACCTCTTCTCGGGCTCGCAGAACCTGCGTGCCGAATCCATCTGCGAGGCGCAGCGCCTGAGCTACGAGCTGGCGCTGCGGCTGGCGCAGCAGGCGCCGGCGCCGGTCTCCTTCCTCAACCTGGGCGGGGGCTTCGGCATCCCCTACTTTCCCGGCGAGCAGCGGCTCGACCTGGCGCCCATCGGGACCAACCTGGCGGCGCTGGTCGAGCGCGCCGCGCGCGAGCTGCCGCAGGCGCGGCTGGTCATCGAGCTCGGCCGCTACCTGGTCGGCGAGGCGGGCCTCTACGTCACGCGCGTGGTCGACCGCAAGGTGTCGCGCGGGCAGGTGTTCCTGGTCTGCGACGGCGGGCTCAACCATCACCTCTCGGCCTCGGGCAACTTCGGCCAGGTGCTGCGCAAGAACTACCCGGCGACGATCGGCAACCGCGTCGACGCCGCGCGCGAGACCGCCTCCGCGGTGGGGCCGCTGTGCACGCCGCTGGACCTGCTGGCCGATCGCATGGCGCTGCCGCAGGCCGAAGTGGGCGACCTGGTGGTGATCTTCCAGTCCGGCGCCTATGGCGCCAGCGCCAGCCCGCAGCCCTTCCTCGGACATCCGGCGGTGGTCGAGGTGCTGGTCTGAGGGCGGGGCGGATGCGGTGAGCACGACGCGCGCGCTTGGCGCGGTGCTGGCGCTGGCGTGCGCGGCGCTGGCCGCGGCTGGCGCGCACGGTCACCCGCTCTCGCCGCTGGCGATGGCCGCGGCCTGTGCGATCGTGGCCCTGCTTTGCGCGTGGAAGTTCCGGTACTGGCCCTTGTGGCTGCTGCCGTGCCTGCCGCTCGCAGGATTGGCGCCCTGGACCGGCTGGCTGATGCTCGAGGAATGGGATCTGCTGCTGCTGGCCGCCGCAGCAGGGCTGCACGCACGCATGGCGGCGCAGCCGCTGATGCCGATCCCGCGCGCGGGGTCGGTGGCCGCGCTTCCCTGGCTCTTCCTGCTGCCCTGGCTGGGGCTGACGGCCTGCGCCGCGTGGCGAGGAGTCGTCGATGCCGG